>Ga0214201_1000024_pt1 | contig 71691 bp, 64 predicted proteins | sample TroBogEpilimnion_32_FD_153039 | JGI IMG/M metagenome (GOLD analysis project Ga0214201, IMG submission 153039) | Freshwater microbial communities from Trout Bog Lake, WI - 29MAY2009 epilimnion | ecosystem: Environmental > Aquatic > Freshwater > Lake > Epilimnion/Euphotic zone | place: Trout Bog...
CCCGCCCCCCCCCCCTATATGTCATTTTCTGAATGAACGTTCTTTTTGATTTCCTAGCCTCATGCCTATCACATACGTGTCGCATCTGAATAACGCTAGATTTCTATTACACTGGCCAACACACAAACACGCCGCAGGACTCGGACACGGCTCACCGGTAACAGAGGCTGACGAGATGAGAGTGTTGTATAGGTCCTTCGTAATGATAGCCCAGCCATACTTTTGACTCTCTGTCCCCTTCACGAGGTTAAGATTGCCGTCCTTTGTCTCCCTGTCCTCTCTGAATTTGCATCCTGAGCACGAGCAGTAGACCACGTCCTCATCCACAGCTATAAAAACGCCGTTGCTCTTGTGGATGTGTAGCTTTGAGGGTTTCATGTCTAAACGGACGGGACACGGCATGTTAGACACTCTTGCCATAACCAGAGACTTTTGCTCCTCTTTCCCTTTGTTTTGATTGAGTCTGTCGTGCAGAGAGTTGTACAAGTGTGCGCCCACCTATAAACCATCCCAGTTAATAAGAGTATACGGGTAGCCATTAACATACAGTATAAGATACCTGTAGGCAGGGCATGGCAGTATTGATTTCAAACCCCCCCCTGCTGTTGAGATCTGACACCAACCAAGCCGGCAGGACATCGGAAGCTCCCGGGCGGTGAACGGCCTTGCGCCTAGTAGCCGCCCCCTGCTGTCCCAGGTGGGGCTCGTTCAGTCCCCCATGATGGGCTGAATGGGTGCCGGGGTTCGAGTCCCCGGGACAGCCAAAAAACCTCACGCACCTCGATCAAGGACGGGGTCGAGCACAGCCGCAAGTAACTCACCGAGTCGGCAGCCGGGGGCGTGTAAGATGCATGATAAAAGATCTTCAGGCATTTGTCCTCGCCTAAGGTGGCGAACGAGTGCTCCATGTCCTTCCAAGAAAAGTCCTTGCGATCTGCGATCCACTTGTCGTCCGGCGTGCGGTGGATGATCACCTTGTAAGGCACGGAAGGATACGGGTCTTGCTGTTTCTTCCTGCTGAACGGGACGGAGAACCCGTGGCTGCCGGAAAGGGTACGCCAGTCAATGCCTATCCAGGGCTGGTCGATCGCGGCGTCCGATAATCCGTTCAGGTTCTTGGAATTGGCGATCTCTTTCAGCTTCGTCAGCCAAGGCTGAATGACCCGAGAGCAAGCGATCTGGTGAGACCCCTTGGGACCGCCTGTGATATTGAAGGCAAAATGAAACGAGACCTTGGTCCCGCGTTCAATTTGGCGCGACTTGTCCTTCACGGTGCAATGTATGTGGACATCCGGGTCCAGCGAGTTCGTTTTCACCAGCTGGTTCACAAACCATGCAGGAAATTTCTCCGCGGTAATCCTTAGCTGTTCGGGTGTCCTGCGCCCCGCCGCCCATGGGCTCTCGATTTCCCAATCAATCAACAGGCGGCTGAGTCGCGTGTCCCCCCAGGCGTGCTCGTAAATTTGTTCGACCTTTACGTAATCGCCGGTTGGATCTGTGTAGGAAGGGTTTGCGAACAGTCTCAAAATTTCACGCACACCGTCCTGCCAGCACTGAAAGATGAAGAAGGCTGAATTCACCCCGCGTGTCTGGAAACAAAAGGTCTGATTCGGGCGCGGCCACTTTGAGCTGGCGGCGGCCTGAATTGCTCGCATCTTTCCACCCTTCCCGCATGCTACCACATAATTTTCTGGCGCTATTTTTTGCAGGCCGTTCGAATTGAATTCGATGCGAAGATGAGAGAAAAAATCATTCCTGAATTTCGAGTTTGAGAAGAGTTCAATAGGAACAGAAACATCTTTTAGAAACTTGAGGAGCTCATTCCCAATATCAGTTCCAGGCAAACTTTCCAAATTTCGAAGCCAGAACAGTAATGAGAAATCACACCCGCGCCTTTTGAGTTTCTCCACACATAACTGGCAGACGTTCTTTCCATTTTCGATTGAGACGTCCATGTTTTGATTGGATGGGTGAGTTCCAGCTATAATCCTGTCGTTTTTAATTTTTTCCAATCAAGTTGCGAAAATGCCAGTCGCGTCAGAAACCGGGAAAAAAAAAATTTTAATCTGAAGTGTCGTACACTTGTAGTGCCAAAGCTTAAAAAAATAATTGTAATCTGAAGTGTCGTACACTTGTAGGAGTGTCGTAAATTTTTAAGCGACACTCCCCGAGCTGTAGTTTTTGTCCGCTATAGCTGCCATGGCCTTCAACGCAAGTTTTGACATCCCGTCTGTTTTGAACCGCATCCTTTCTACCCCGTCCATCGAACAAGACATCCCAGACGATCTGAAAACATCGGAGCGAGTGCAGCTCTTGAACGGAATAAAATCACAGATCATTTCGGGCGTGGAGTCGCACTATCGGCAAAATTTTGGAGAGGTCCTCGAGCAAACCTCCCGCATCATGGGCATGCAAAGCGAGCTTAACAACAAGCTTGAAGAACGCAATGCAGAGCTTCGGTCTAATTTTTTGAGCACGTACGAGGCATGCCAGACCCTCAAGTCTGAGAAAGAGATGCTTCAGATGAAGCTCGAGCATGAGGCCGAAAAATACAAAGCACTCCTCGAGCATGAGTCCGAAAAATACAAAGCACTCCTCGACAGTCACATGAAAATTACGGACCAGCTCTTCCAAATGAACAAGATCTCCTTCGACAACGACCAGACGCTGTGCGACATGCACGACACCGTCACGCGCCTCTCGCTCATGATCGAGGTGTCCCGCTCCATGTCGGTCTACGCCACGCCGGTGGCCCAGATCCACATCCCCGTGTTTCAGCCGCAATTCGACGAGGTGCCCCAGGCGTCTCCGGCCACCCCTGTGTCGGCGAGCGACGGGGCGGAAGATCCGGTCAACCCGGAGTCGGGCGTGCTCGTCGCGCCGCCCCCGCCGACCGCCAGCAGCCTCGCCGGGGAGATCGAGCAGCTGAGCGCGCGAATGGGCGAGCTCGAGGCCGAGGCGGGCCGCACGCAGGCTCTCCAGATGGAGGTCGTGCAGCTTCGGGCCCGGATTCAACAGCTCGAGGGCGAGCGGGACGGCCTGCGCGAGCAGCTCGGGCGCGCGCAGTCGGATAACTTCGTCCTGGTCAAGCAGTGCGAGGAGTTCCGCGGCACCCTGTGTGAGAGCAACAACGAGCTGACCCGGGCGCTGGAGCAGCACGCCGGCACCTGCCTCGACCTCTCGGGCCTGCGCAAGGAGCACGACGACCTCAAGCGGCAGCTCCGATTCGCGGAGGACGAGTGCGGGCGGCTGCGGGAGGTGCAGGCGCAGCACGACCTGGCCGAGCGGAGCGCGAGGCTCGCCGAGAAGGAGTGCGAGCGGCTGCGGGAGGAGAAGGCGCTCGCGCTCAAGAGCAACAAGCACCTCGAGGCGACCAACAAGGAGCTCCGGCACCGCTTCAAGCACATCAAGGATAACATCGCGGAGTCGGTCAAGGCCGAGATGAGAAAGGAGTGGGACAACTTCTACGTGAACTGCAAGATCGACGCCGAGGCGATCTGTCAGACGGGCGTGGAGCTCGCAGAGGAGGCGCATCAGGCGCAGGTCCGGTTCTATGATCGGACCACCGACATGGGCGTCCGGTACATCGACATGATCAACACAGCGGCCCAGCTGCGCGAGTACCTCGTCAAGAACTTCAGCCCCGACGCGTACAAGCATGAGCCCCCGGCCCTCCAAGAGTCTCTCCTCGTCCTAAGCAAGCAGATCAAGAGCGCGGTCGCGCACAATCATTCGCTTCAGGAGCAGCTCAGGACGCAGGACATCTTCATTCACGCGATCGACCAGGTCCCGCTGTACAACCGCTGCGTGGAGCTTGAGATGAAGCTGGAGTGCAGCAAGAGGGACGAGCTGTCCTGGAAAGAGGCGGCCTCCAAGAAGGACAAGGAGATCCTGGCGCTCAAGGCGGCCAAAGACGATTACGAGCACCGCCTCCGCATTGCCCAACAAGACGTCTTGTTCCAGGCCAGGCTCGCCGAATGCGACGGGCGAGACACCTGGAAGGAGTTGCAGAAGGAGTTCAAGCGGGCGCATGACTTTGCCTAGTCTGTCTCCTCCTCCTTCATGATCTCGACCGCGCGCGCGTGCTCCTCCTCGGTCATCTTGTGGCCTATCCTGTCCCGCGCCATGAGCAGCAGGGATCCGAACCCTTTGCGCTCGTAGTGGGCGCGGGTCTTCGGGGGCTCGTCCTTGAATAAAATCGATTGTGCCGCCATGTACTCGCACAGCTTTGTGTGCACCTTGCTCCCTTTGGGCGCGTCCTCCAGCCGCGCGAACATCACGTCCATCCTGAGCTCCCCGTCCTCAAAGTAGGTGTGCAGATACCTTTTCGAGTGCTCGCAGTAGAACTCAAACAGCTCTGGCGCCTCCATGTCGAACCCGCGCAGCGCGAGGTCCTGAATAAACTGCTGGAACACCTCCTGCTGCCGCTTGCGGCGCCGCGCGTTCCGCTCCTTGTCCCCGCGCTCGGCCTCCGCGTTCAGGCACTTGGCCAGCAGCGTGTGCGTGGTGGTCTCGGTGAGCTCGCCTTGCGCGGACAGCTCGAGCGGGTCCACGGAGCGCACGTACACGGGCAGCGGCGGGTACGGCAGGCTCAGCAATACCATCGTGCGCGTTTCACGTAAACTATCTACATTAGACATGTCTTTTACATGTTAACTACATGACAACTGCACCGCCAAGCAATGATCTTTTTTTTTTAAATTCCGCGGATGTGTTCGGCGTAGGCTCGAAACCCAGCGTAATGCTTGATCAATGTAGGTACCATATCAACATCATTCCAAAGATGTGAGAGCTGACCCTCTTCATCCCGAATTGCCATAGAAATAATGTCAATCATACGTTCTTCAGATGTCTCTGTCCTGGGGGTCACATGCACACGAGATGCCACAGCCCTGGTCTTGAAGCTGCGTGGCGGCTCGCGGGCCTCCTCCTCGCGCGGCTCCTCGGCCGCGCGCTTGCGGTTCGTGACGAACCGGTCCAGCGTGTTCTTCCGGCTCCTCCACTGGTCCACAAACTGTTTGGCCTGCCCCTGGTCCGCCAGCAGCATCGTCGCGCACTCGTCGATCGAGATCTCCGGGCGCTGCATGTGCATCTTGGCCGCCAGGTGCGCGCGCCGGCAGTGGATCGCGTTCTCGGTGCGGAACAGCTCGACGGCCAGCGACGTGTCAGACGCCTCTGGATTATCCAGAATCCGGCTGTCCTCCTCAGGGGTCCAAGGCTTCCAGCGGTTGTCCATCTCTATCTCGCGCTCTCTCGGCCCTGAGCGGCACCTGTCGTGTTCACCCTTTTTTTTCCGGCGCGCGATACAAAAAGCCGCGGGGGCGGGCGCGCGAGAATGTCCTTCCTGTTCGGAGGCGGCCGGCCCGTGGATAACAACCCCCTCCGCTCTCTGCAGACTCAGGTGCGGTCCGGTGTGCGCGCGAGCGACAGGGAGATCGCGCGGCTTGACAGGGATGAAAAGGTTTTACTGGCTCAGCTCAAGAAGTGCGGCAGCAGCCAGCACCTCGAGACGGCGCGAATTAAGGCCAAGGAACTTGTCCGGCTGCGCGCCCACCGGATGCGATTAACCGGCCTCAAGGCGGGGCTCTCCGGTCTCTCCCAGCAGCTGGGGGAGGTCGGGGCGAGCCACAAGATCCAAGAGGCCTTGGGCAAGACGACGGTGATGCTCCAGAAATTAAACGGGCAGCTGAGCCTCGGCGGGACCCAGCGCTTGATGAAGGAGTTTGACCGGCAGACGACGGAGATGTCCACCAAGCAGGAGTTTGTCAACGACGCGCTGGACTCGGCGTTCGAGGGCGACAATGAGGAGGTGGAGACCGAGTCCGCCGTGCTGCGGGTGTTCGAGGAGGCCGGGCTCGATGAGGCCTGCCGGATGCAGCGCATGAAGACTTCACAGTGTGTGGGCGGGCAAGAGCTGTCCCTGGACAGCCTGGAGGCGAGGCTCAATTCGCTCAGGCCCGCATGACGTACCGGCTCAAGCGCGCGCGGCGGCGCCAGCCATGTCGATCACCGGGGACTCGGTGTCATCGTCTGGGGTCTCGTCCATCACGACCGCCAGGTCCGACACGCGGTAGTCGTCCAGGATGCTGCGGGCCGCACGCACCGCTTTACAAACGCAGGATCTGGCATCAGACACAATTTGGCACTCACTTGAAAAGGAAGCGCAGCTTGTTGCGCGCCGTCGTGTTCGGCCTGAAGTCACGGCGTCCCAGGCCGCGCCCGAGCGCCACGTTGCGCCACAGGTCGTCGTGCCCGACATTCACGATGTCGGTGTCCAGCATCACGCGCGGGCCCATGGAACGGGTTGTCATGCCGTGCATGAAATCTTCCTCGCTCTGGTCCGCAGGGATGTTGAAGTATTCGAACTTGAGCTTGTATTTTTTGAGGATGTCCTCCCAGCTCGGTGCGAACTTGCAGATGCTCGCGTGCGCCTGGGCGAAGGGGGCGTCCTTGGCGCGGCCGGTCTCATAACACGTCAGGCAATCGCAGTGCACGATCCTCTCGTTGATTTCCGCCATCAAAAACTTCAGCTTGTCTGCGTTGTACTTGAGAAAAAATATTTCCATGTTTGCCTGATCCAAATCGCGTTGTTTCTCCCTGTAAATCATTGCAGGTCATGATTCAATAATTATTTTTCGAAACGAAAAAACTTACAGCATGAGATTCTCGTAAACGGCGTTGCTGCTTTCCAAGTTTTTCTTGATGGTCTTCAATTCACGCACAGAATTACGGGTCTCACGCAAAGTGGTGATGAAGCCATCAGGCTTGAGCTGAACAGGTTTGTCACTGCGCTGCCTTGGTGGCATTTTTCGGTTCGTGTCTGCTACAGGCGCGATACATAAAAATCAAAACATTTTAATTTTCGATTTCAGCAGATAAAAAAAATTAACGCGAATCTACAAGTGTACAAAACATTTTAGCGATTTCAGCAGACGGTCAAAAAAATCTTGTCAATAAAAGTCTGTTGATTTTCCTCGGCGACACCACTTTCGCCCGCTTTTTTACCAACATCATCATGTCGTCTACAGTACCGCCGTGCCATGTTCCGATCAAGCAGGAACGTATTTCCGAACCTCCCAAGTGCAATAATCCGGTCAACAACCAGCCGCCGCCTCCCAGTCAAGCTCCTCCTCCGTTGCCCGGTATGGTCGATTTTGCCTCTGTCGCCAATGCACTCGATGTGCCTCCGCCCATTATTGCGGCATCCTTTGCATCGATTCCCAAGCCAATCCCTGTGGTGGCCGGCATCGCAGCTGGAGGCAAGGATCCGGCCAGCACCGCCTTCCTCTCCTGCAAGCGTCGGGAGAGCCACGAGAATCCGGACGCGCGGGTGAGCAAGGTCCAGTGCAGCCACGGCGGCGGGTACGACATGCTGGACGACACCATCCAAAACGTGGCGAGCGCCATCGGGCGGGAGCGCAGCAAGTACAGGGACGAGCTCGACCAGTTCAAGCGCTTTCACGACGAGGAGATGGCCAAGAAGGACGCCCAGTGCGCCGAGGAGATCCGGAAAATTCGAGCCGCTGCATCGGAGGACGTCGCCAAGGCGCAGGCGGAGTGCGAAAAGGCGGGCCGCAAGACCGCGCAGGTCGAGAAGAACCTGAAGGCGCGCGAGGAGCATTTCGCGGCCGAGACCGACAAGCAGAACCTGTCCTTCGCCCGCGAGCTGGGCAAGCACAAGGCCGAGGCGGAGGCCGCCTACCGCAAGAAGCTGGAAGACGTCACCAACATCCACGACAACATCGTCAAGCAGCTCGAGCTCGAGCTCGCCAGGGTCAAGGCGGAGCTCGAAACCACCCGGGGCTACGGGCGCGACACGATGCGGAAGTTCGGGCAGGAGCTCGACGAGCGCGAGGCGCGGCACCGCCATCAGGCCATGACGGAGCTCACCAAGACCTACGAGAAGCGCGCCGAGTCGATGAAGCATCAGTACGACGCCGAGTGCAGGGCCCAGCTCGCCGAGCAGCGGACGGCGTACGAGCGGCGCATTGCCATGCTCGAGACGGAGGTCGTCGGGCTCAAGAACGACATCGAGCTGCGCCGCGACGTCCGCAAGTTCTGCGAGTCGTTCCCGCCGGTCCTCGACACCCTGTACAGCACCAACTCGCAGCTCGGCGTTTTGACCACGAGGATCAACGAGTTCAACGCCAAGACCATCGAGATCGGCAACCAGGCCAATCAGCTCCAGGGCATCATGATGGCCCTGCAGTCGACAGCCGTCCAGCGCCCGCCGCCGATGATGTACTATCCGCCGCCGCACGCGCACGCGCACCCGCACGCGCACCCGATCCCGCACACGGCGCCGGCCCCGGTCGCGCGCGGGCGGCACGCCTTTCAGGTCGACGCGGGGCCCACGGCCGCCTCGTGAGCGCCCCTGTGCCTTCCTCTGGCGTGTCGCGCCGCCATTTTTGTCTCCGTAAAAAAATGGCGTTTCGCGTTGTCCCGCGTCGTGCGTTTACAGCAGGGGCCTGTAGCATTTTGGTTTGGTTTGATTTGATTTGCATCGCTACTTAAGACCGCGTCCCGTCGGATTCGCACCACTTCTGTTTGCCATGCTCCTCGAAAACGCCATCTCGACCGTGTGCAGCGAGGTCTGCCTCAAGCTGGGCCCGGCCGTCGCGCAGGCGGCGCACCCCGTGCGCATCACGCCAGGCAAGATCAAGGACGATGCCCTCACCACATGGCTAGTGCATGACACTCACATGTTTACTCTCATCAAGTGCGGCATGGCCACGCTGGCCTACTGCCACGGCAACAACACGCTCTTCTACGCCAAGCCCGAGTTCATGCTCAAGCACGGCACCCCTGACGGGCACGCCTTCCTCACCCAGCTCGCAGAGGACCGCGACGGCGCCGGCGACCGCCCGTGCGTGCCCCGCCTCCTCGTGATGGACCTCGTGGCCCCGCGCATGGACGACCCGCGGGCCCGCTACGAGAGGCTCCGGCAGCTGGCCGCCCCGTGCCTCCCGGGCACCTGTGTCCTCCAGTGGGCGGGGCAGCCCGACGCCCTCCGGAACTTCCTCAGGAACGGGCTCCCGCATGAGGTGGCCGGCATCGTCGCCCTCGGCGCGCCGCTCGCCCTCACCAAGGAGCTGCGCGTCGTCGCCCCGGGGGCCCGGGAATTCGACAAATCGCACGTACGCGAGATGGCCCCGGAAGAGGACTCGCACAAGCGCGCGCGCCGCGCGTAAACCCCCTCGGGCGGCTCACGACTTGATGAGCAGCGGAATGAAGGCCTCCGCGTTGAACGGGTTCGCGCGCACGAACGTCTCGCACGCGCGTATCAGGCTCACGGACAGCACGCCCACGACGCTCCGAAACACCTCCTTCCAGATGGGAGGGGCCTGGTAGATCGCGACGTAGGCCTGTAGGATCTCTGAGAGCGTCATGCGCTGCACATGGGACACGGGCAGCGCCGCGAAGCACTTGATCTTGAAGTCGGTCAGCTCGGGGAACGGGGCCGACCCGTCCATCCGGAGCTGCGAGATCACCTTGAGGATGACAGGCAAATCCGGGTTCGTCACGGGGTACTGCGCGATCTTGCCCAGGATCGCCTTGGCCGACGGCAGCACGCGCGGCAGGTACTCCACCCACCCCCACGAGGTCTGGCTGCTCAGGAAGTAGAGCCGGTGCTTGACCCCCTCGCTCAGCGTCGTGGGCAGCGTGTGGACGTAGGACCAGCCCGCATACGACTCCCATGTGCTCAGCGCGATGTCCGCCTGCATCTTGCTGTCCTGCGTGTTGAACGTGGACGACAGCCGCGACCGCAGCCGCGGGCGCCCCTGGATCGCCACGGCCGACTTGAGCTTCAGGCACAGCTGGCGCTCCTCCCGCCGCGCCTTGACGATCGCGAGGTTCTGCTGCAGCGCGTTCGTGTTCACCTGCATGTGGCCCAGCACGAACGCCATCGTCTCGAGCTGCTCCTCGGGCGAGAACGAGCTGTCCGCCTGCCGCGCCAGCAGGTCCATGCACGCCGCGTGCGTGTTGCGCTTGAAGAACTGGCACGTCAGCATCTCCAGCGTGTGCAGCCCGGGCAGCCCGCGCACCAGCGTCAGCACCAGCGCCTGGCACGCCAGCGTGTAGCCGTCCCCGCCCCCGGCGTCCACCCCGGCGTCCTTCATGTTCCGCCGGATCGTCGCCAGGCTCGCGTGCCGCGCCACGATCTCGCCCTCGAACTGCTGCAGGCCAGCCCAGCTGCACACCGACATGAGCGCCAGCCAGCAGCTCAGATCCCCGACGATGTTCGCGTTGGGCGGGCTCTTCTCCAGCAGCTCCCAGTGCACGTACTCGTCCGCCCCGAACAGCTCCTCCCACAGGTCCCGCCGGCTCACGTACCGCAGGCTCAGCACGCACAGCTTGGCCACCAGCCGCTTCAGGTCCTCCGTCGACGTGTTGTAGTGCTCGCCCACGCCCACCATCGTCGCCACCAGAGTGCACAGGTCCATCGCGCGCGCCCGCCGCCCGCCGGGGCATTAATACCCGCCCCGCTCAGGACCGCCCCCCGGTGGCGTTCAGGCCGCGCGCCTGCAGCCAGGCCTCCATCAGGGCCGCCAGCCGCGCCAGCTGCGTCTGGTTCTGTCCCAGCGTGTCCTGCAGGTCCGCGATCTGCGCCGCCGCCGCGCTCACCTGGCCCCGCGTCGAGTCCATCAGCATCGCCACGATCACCAGCGACGCCGTCGAGCACGTGAAGACCACCAGCCCCACCACCGTCAGCAGGACCAGCGCGTTGGGCGAGATGGCCCGCAGCGCCGGCGCGGCGGGGGCGGCGGCGGGCCCGGCCCGGATCGGCAGGGCCCGCACGGCGTACCGCTGCGCGCGCGAGTAGTCCGCCGGCCAGATCCGGCGGGGCGTGTACCCGCCCTCCTCCTCGTCGTCGTAGGTGTACTGGCCCATGTCGGCAGGGCCGGGCGGGCCCGCGCTCCTAATCACGGGCGAGTGCAGCGACACGTCGTCCATCCTGCCCGTGGCCAGCGGAGCCCTAATATAACCCCTCCGCGCCGTTTAGCCCCACAGCGCGAACAGCTGGGCCCCCGCGGCCACGCACGAGTACTGGACCCACAGCACGTAGTCCGCCGCGCTGAGCTCGTAGCCCTCCGCGCACCCCCAGCTGCACCCGGACGTCCAGACCGAGTTCCGGAGCGGCTTGTTGGGGTCCGCGCACGGCGTGTCGCAGTTGGAGTCCGCCAGCGGCGTGCAGGCCGACCGGTTGTACCCGGGGGGGCATGGGCCGGCAGTGCAGGGCACGCACGCCGACCCGTTGGCCTGATAGTAACCGGGCTCGCACTCCCAGTTGCACGCGGTGTTGGCCGTGGCGGCGCGGGCGGCCGTGCTCGTCGCGTTGTCCGGCAGCGCCGCGCAGGCCTGGCACAGGAACAGGTCCGTGCCTGCGTACGTCGGGCACGGCGAGGGGTAGAAGCCGGCGGCGCACGACGCGTTGCAGGGCACGCACGACAGGTTCGTGGCGGGGTCCGCGGCGTAGGACCCGAGCTCCGAGCAGTTCTGGCACAGCTCCGTGTCCCCTGCCACCCGGTACATACCGAACGGGCAGGCGGTGCACGCCGTCGCCCCGGGCAGCGAGTCGGTGCCATCCGGGCACAGCTGGCACTCTTGGTACTGGGTCCACCACTCGTCCAGAAGCTCCAGACTGGTATTGCTGAAGGTCCCGGCCGCGCACGGGACGCACCCGCTGTCCAAGAACTCGTTGCCCGCCGCGCAAACGCAGTTGTCGCGCTCGTTCTGCGCGGTGCCCTGGTAGCACACGCACTGGGTCGCGTCAAAGTACGCGGTCTTGTACCCGCCGCACGCCTCGCACCACAGCCCGTTGGGGCCGTACGTGCCTTCCTGGCAGCGCGCGCACGACGGCATCCCCGTGATCGGATCCAGGCCGGTAAGGTACTGGCCTTGCGAGCAGTAATACGACGGCTGCAGCCACGGGAGCACCTCGTACGTCGCGTTGTGCCGGCAGTCCAGCACGCCGCCGCAGACCGTATCTGACTGCGGGGTGCACTGAACCAGCGGGTCCCCTTGACACACCGAGCAGGCAGAACAGACACGCGGAGCCTCATTTACGCAGCCGTCTGACAGGAACGTCCCGTCAGGGCATGGCTGACAGGGCAGGCAGTTCTTGGGCTGCACGTGCCTGTTGTCCAGCGAGGTCCCGCGCACACAGTCGCCGCTCAGGTAAGTACCAGTGGGGCAAAATCCACATGCAGAACACATGGAATTTTGATACAAACTACATGTTTGTGTAAAGTATTCGTTTGGGGCACATTGAAGGCATGAGCTACATGATGTTTGTCCTGTGTACGGATTATAGGTTTGTCCTAGCACACATGAGGTGCAGGCTGTGTCCAGGATTTTGTCTTGAAAAGCCCCTGGTGGGCATAAGGAGCAGGCAGTTTGACCTGTTAGGTACAGGCTTCTGGCACATGACATGCATGCTGATGCTTGGGACTGATTTTGAAACAAGCTTGGCGGGCAGTCGGAACAGAATGTGGACGAGATGTTGGGCTGGTACTTTCCGGGTAAACACGCAACACAGGCTGAGGCTTGTGAAACTTTGGTGTATGCCCCTGGCGGACAGAACTGACAAAATGAAGATCCTGGCATATTCTGATAGGAGCCAGGGCCGCATGAGAGGCAGCTTGTTTCATTCACCATTCTGGTCCTGTTTTGGAATTTTCCTGCAACACAAACTTGGCATGTTGAGGTGGGTGTGTCCAGATATGTTCCTGTCAAACACTCGCTGCAATATGAGGAACCTGTGTAGGACGTGTATTGGCCTGAAAGACATTGGATGCACGTTGTGGCCCCAGTCAAATCGGAATAGAAGTAGAGTGGGCAGAGATCACAACTGGTTGTCATGTTCTTGGCCTGGTACGTCCCCGCGACACATTTGGTACAATTCTGTATGGTTGTCACTGGTTTATACGACCCTGCCAGACATGTTATGCAACTGGATTTTCCTGTCTTATCTTGGTATGTTCCATTTTGACAGGTCATGCAAAAAGATGCCTGTGTGACATTCTGATAAGCCCCAGCAGTGCAATTGAGACACGCTGTTTGAGTGGCAGATGACTGATAGGTCCCTATGGTACAATTGAGGCACGCGGTTTGTTTGGTAGCGGGTTGAAACTGCCCTGCTGCACATGAATCACACTGTGCACTGCCAACCCCACTGGCGTACTTCCCTGCTGAACAAAAATAACACACAACTCCATTTACGAAATTTGCGTAGTAACCAGAGGCACAGGGGGTACAGGGGATTGCCCCTGTATACGAATAGTACCCATAAGAGCATGCACAAAACGTAGTATACCCAGACCCCGATATCAAAATCGAATTTGCAGGACAGGCTGCGTTCACACAGCTTACAATAAGTAAAAACCAGTATAGCCTGTCAATCATGCGCAACCAGCATCTTCAAATTTTTTAAATAAACAAGACTTTCCCTCAGTTGCCGCAAACGCAAGCGGCGTCCACATAGCGCACCACGACCACCCCTGAGCCTCCCGCGCCGCCCGGCGTGAACGAGTTGAACCGGGACTGCGAGGACGCGCCGCCCCCGCCCGACCCGGTGTTGGGTGACGCCGCCCCGCCCCCGCCCGCGCCGGCGCCACTCTGGGCTGTGCCGGCGGGGCACAGCGGCCAGGACGACCCGCCGCCCCCGCCCGCGGCCAGCACGGGGCTCGCCCCTGCGAAAAAGAGCGTGGCCGACGCGTTGGCCCACATGACGGTCCCGCACCCGCCCGCGCCCGAGTGTTCGCCGTTGCCTCCTGTCAGCCCTGCCATGGCGCACTGTTGGGACGTTCCGCCAGCGCACCCAGCCCCACCGCCACCGCCCGCCATGAACCCGCCCGTGGTCCCGCCGCCAGGGTAACCGGCAAGGGCAGCGCCGCCAGTGGTGACATATTCTGTGTATGGAGACCCTGTCCCGCCGCCAGACGCGCCCACAGATCCGCCAGAGGGCGAGCTCTGGTAGGCGCCCCCGCCGTTACCGCCATAAATCGCCAGTAAGCCGGCGAACGAGCTGCTCTTGGCAGCGACGCCTGGCGCACTCGCCCACGTCCCGCCAGCCCCCACCGTCACCGTGTACGAAACATTGGCCAGCAGCCGCACGCCGTATGCCAGGAGCAGCTGGCCCGCCCCGCCGCCACCGCCGCCGCCCAGGCCTATTTGCACGCCGCCGCCCGCGCCCCCGCCTCCCACGAGCAGCACGTCCACCGTGATGTTCTGGCTGAACTGCAGGTATCCGCTGGCGTTGAACCGGATCAGCCGGTACGTCAGGTTCCCCAGCGTCGCCTGCACCCCGGCCCCAGCGCTGGAATTCATGACAAATCCAGGAAGTGTGCATGACAACCCCATGCGCAATGGGTCCATGGGGGTGCAGGGCACGCACTGGTCGTTGTAGATCTTGAACGGGAATCGGCACTGCCAAGAACACCCCCGTGGCGAGTCCTGCTGGCCGTTGCTCAGGGCGTAGTACTGCGCCCCGGTCGAGCCCACTGCCGGGGCGTTTGTGCACGGATAGCATTTGGTCAGGTACGACGCCCCGCTGTACGGGTAGTATCCGGGTAGGCACGCGAACCCGCATGACGTGGGGGAGTTCACGGCCAGGCCCGCCGCCACAGGCACCGCCGAGTACGGAACCAGGCACGGCACGCACGACCCGTTGCTCAGCGGATACGACCCGACCGCGCACTGCGGGAACGGGTCCTTCCGGCACGACGAGCACGTCTCAAACGCCCCGCGCGCGTACGTGCCAAAGGGGCAGCGGGACAGCGTGGGCAGCGGGTAGATCTGGCCCACCGTGCAGTTGCCGCTGGAGGACTTGGTTGCGCCGTCGTAGCAACGGCACTGATCGATCGACGTCTGGCCGTCCGCAAACGTAGTCGAGAACAACGGGCAGCTCTTGCACACCGTGAGACCGCCTATTGTAACGGTGGAGGCGTAGAATCCTTTCGGGCAGGGCGCCACATAGAGCGTGTTGGACAGGGCGCAGGACCCGGGGTTGTTGTAGATGCGGCGGTACAGCCCTTGCTCGAGAGACAGGGCAGGGCACGCCTGGCACGTCTGTGGCGAGATGGGCGTGCATGCGATGAGCTGCTCTCCTGTAACACACGCACGGGTGACGCAGGGCAGACACAGCCCCGTCCCCTGATCCACATAATTGGTGGTCGTGGAACAGCTTACCGTGCACGTACCGCCGGCGTACGACGTGAACCCGCTGGGGCATCGCTGTTGGACAGGGGCCAGCACCGCTGCCACGCTGGCGAACCCTAGCACCAGCGTCGAGGTGTCGCTGCCCAGGCCCACCGACAGCAAGAGGGAGAGGGTGGGCATCCACGCGGGCGCGGCGGACGACGCCAGGATTTGCACCACGTTGCGCATGCCGCTGTCCAGTTGGTACAGCCCGTCGGTCGCTGCAAACACAAAGTAGGTCTGGTTCAGCACGGGGTACAACGGGCCTGGCCGAAGGATCGCCAGCGCCCCGGTGTCACACGTGCCAGCAGAGGCCCCGTACACCCAGAACGAGCGCGTAAGGAAGTCACCCGGCGCTACGGGAATCGAAACCAGCCTGATCGCACAATTTAGTGTGTCCGACACGTAGATCGCATTTGTTTGACTTTCAATGGCCACGTAAAGTATCCTGTCGAATCTGGCAAGATCTCTGAACCCCTCCTGATAGCCAGGCGTGCTGGAACCAATAAGCAGCCTGGGCTTGGGCGACGCCAGAGTCAGATCAAGAAAACTCAAGAAGCTGCTGTTGCAAAACGCCATCAACACGTACTGACGCCCGCCCACCACCAGGACAGCTCCTGAACAAACCCTGCCAGGGACATACACATTCCATGAAGAATTGACTGCCAACCAGTGGCGCTGGCTTAGCCCGTACGGCGTGCTGTAGAAGACCAGCGCCGGCCCCGAGGGCGCTTGCACCACGGCCGAAATCAGGTCGCTGCTGGTCGAGGACTGGTTGACCTGAGACACGGTCACGGATGGGCCCGCCCCGCTGGCGCTCTGGATCTTCTGAAACCCGGCCGGCTGCCACGGGAGGGGCGTGGGCACACATAGGCCGGTCAGGGCGTACGAGTACCCGGTGTTGGACGGACACATGGTCGGGTCGAAGCACACCCCGCCTATCCTGACCATCCCCAGCCTGCACAGCCATTCCCCGCAGGGGTTGCCAAGGGTGCCGCGGGGGTACGGGCACGGCTGGCAGTCCGACGCCGCCTGCGCCTGGCCAGCCACCGACGTGAATCCGAGCGGGCACTTTTGCACGCCCCCGCCGTATGGGCCGGCGTCGTAGTACCCCGCGTCGTTGCTGGGAATGTAATTCCGGCCGGCGAGGCTCGCGCACGCGCCCCCCGGCCATTGCGAGACGCCTGCGCACTCGTACATGCAGCTCGACGGATCGTTGGCCGACAAGCCCTCCGAAAACCACGAGAAGTTGGCCGGCTTCAGCGACGCGTCGCAGGGGTCGCACAGGACCTGCCCCGTAGACACGAAGTGCTTGAAGTATCCGGGAGTGCACTGGAAGTACGGGGCGCAGTTCCCGTTGGGCCTGAGGAACGTGCTCCGCGTCACGATCTGCGTGGCGACGGGCGTGTACGGGCAGGCCCCGCCCGTCGACGCGTACTCGCCTATGCACTGCGGCTCATACCCGACAGGCACCACGCCACTGCACTGTACGGCCCCGGTGCGGCTGCAGGTCACCCCGCTGGGGCACTCGTAGCAGTACAGGCCGTCGCTCGAGTACCCGTCCGGGCACAGCCCGCACACCCCGGTGGTGTTGCGAGACGCCTGCCGCGCGCCCGCGGCGTCCATGTTACAGAAGAAGTTCCTGTCCACCAGGTTGGCGCAGGGGGTCTGCCCGCTGCACACCGTCCCGTTGCAGAGGGTGTCTTGGTACTGCGAACAGTTGGCCAGCGTCTTCAGGCCATACCGGCTGCAGTTCGTGCACGCCAGACAGACGCCGTCGTTCGTAAGCCCCCGGTTGCGAAGCGTGGTATTACCAGGGACACACTGTGTGTACGGTATGCACACTGTGTCCGTGTTTTGCGAGCAGGCCTTCTGGTACGTCCCAAACGGGCAGGCCACGCCCTGGCACACCACACACACCGAGTTGGCCTGGGTGTTGCCCGGGCACTGGCCAGGCGGCATATACAGGCCTGATACGCATGTCCCGGGCAGGCTGCAGTCGACACATGCCGTAGTGTCCTGATAGGTCTGCCAAAACACCTGATGAGTCTTGGATCCGCCAATCCGAACAGGACAAGAGGACTTACCAGACCGGAGCACAGGAGGGTCATGTACTGCCCTACAGCGCACGAACTCCTGCACGCCACACACTGGCTGTCTCTTGTGCTCGAACACTGCGTCAGGTAGTACCCGGCGTTGCACGTCACCCTGCACGCGCTGCAGCCACGGTTCTGGGCGGGCAGGCACGCGGTGGTCTCATAGGTTCCTGCCAAACAGGCAGAGCACACGACGCACTGGTTCGCGGGGTCGGCGTCCGTCGCCCTCAGGCTCGTGCTGTAGTTGCCTACCCCGCACGGGGCGCAGTTGGCGTTGACCGTCTTGTAGTACCCGGCATTGCAGTCCCAGGGGCAGCCGCTCCACGACCGATTGAACTGGACGGGCGTGAGCCAGTACGCGAACAGCGTCAGGCGCTGGCAGTCCAAGCACCCGGCCGGGACCAGGCCCCCTGGGGCGTACTTGCCAGGGGGGCATTGCAGGCAGCGCGTGCCGTTCCAGCCGAAACCGGCATTGCACTGGATGGGGCAGTTGTTTCCGTCCACGGACGGGGTCGACCACGGCGCGTACGCCCCGTTCGCTGGGGCCTGCATCTTGCAATTGTCACACCTGCTCCCCCCTATCCCGCTCTGGTACATCCCGGCAGCACACACGTCGCATAGGATGGCAGGCCCTGCATATCCTCCTTGTATATTAACAGTCTGGACCTTGCCTGCGTCACACGCAACGCACTGTGGCGCGGGGGTGTCATAACCACAGGGAGGGGACAGGTAGAAACCGGCATTGCATTCCACGCACTGGGTGAGCGCGGTGTCGCTGGTTATGGTGCACAAAGTCCTGTAATCGCCAGGGTTTTGCTCTAAGTGAGTACAGGGGGAGCACACTGTCCCAGCAGAGAATTTTTGATAGCTGGTCCCTGCCACGCACTGCGTGCAGGTGCTCAGCCCATTGCTGGCAGCGATGTATCCAGGCTGGCATGCAGTGCATGTGCTGGCTCCTAGAATCGAGTAGTACCCAGCCAGGCACTGGCAGCATCCAGTCTGGCACACGGACACTGCTGTGCCGCCCCCACCGTAGCCAGCATTGCACTTGTATGAACAAGAATCAGAAGTCCCTCCATTTGAGGTGTAGGTTACCCCAGAGTAATCATTCACTCCATTCACTTTATTAACCCCTCCAGTGCATTGTGAGCATGATGTGGCATAGCTTGTCGCGCTGTAGTAGCCTATGGGGCACTCCGCGCACGACATTCCAGAGCTCACAGAGTACTGGCCCAGAGGGCAATTTTTGGGAATGCACTTGAATCCAAATTTGGTGAAGAACGTTTTGTCTGTTATGTAGTACACCCCATTGATACTGGTCCCTGGAGGACATTCATATGCTGTTGTGCCTGATGTCCCCACGTCCAAAGTCTGCACGTGGCTGTCTGTCACAGAATTCAAGGTGATTTGGGATATCTGGCCATTCTTATTGACACCTAGAATGAAGGAATTGTACCCCCAGACCTGTTTTGTAGCCAAGTCCCCGATAGTACCATAATTGCTATATAATTGCCCACTTGTGTCTTTCTCATTCGGCAATTTTAAATCTGTATATACAGTATTGATTACACAATCAACTTGCCAGTACGCCGTCGAAGTACCATCCACATTTTTAAAGAGTGTATCTCCGTTGGGGCAACAGGTTAAGCTGAAGTAAGTGATGCCATTTTTTGAGGTCATGCCAGACGCGTACCAGCCCAGCATGGTCATCCCCGCGCTGCAGGACACTGTAGCCACCTGATCAGCACTAGGGCAGTTGGCGCCCAGGTCATTGGAGCCAGTTGTCGTGTAGACGCCCCCCTGACATTGGATCGCGACGGTCCAAGCTGGCCAAAACATGAAACAGACAATCAGCCAGCCCAGCGCCTGCATCACCCGCAGCTGGCTCCGCTTTCGGTTTTTATAACCCTTCGCCTCATCCTTGCGACACAAGCCTGCGCGAATCCGCCCGGTCCGCCCAGGACAAAAACGGATGTATTTAAGGCGCGCCCACCCCAGGCGCGCGGGATGTCTTCGAGGACGCGTTCGCAGCCAGGCACGCGCGCGTCGCGCGGCAAGCAGTCGGGGCAGCCCTTGCGGCTCGGGCCCGACGGGGTGCGGCGGGCGCTGCTGGGCGCCATCGCCAGGGAGGTCGACGCGGCGCCGGTCGGGCGCTGCGAGGCGTTCGCGTTCCCTCGGCTGGCGGCGCCGGCGGCCCCGTCCATCGCGGTGGGCAACGCCATCGACCTGGCCGACGGGATACGCATCTTTGAACAATATGCCAAAATCATATCAGACGCATGCAAATGTCATGAAACATCCACAGTAACCCAAACCGGCACCTTCCTGTCCGGGGGGCTCCTGCCCCCGCAGCTGGCGTGGTTCGAGCGGCTGCGGGCGCCGGTCCAGCGCAGCGCGGTGTTCGAGCCCCGCTTCGAGCGCATGCTCGAGCTCTTCCGGGAGGCCCGGCGCACCCCGGCGTCGCGCGGGCCGCCCACCTCCGCCGAGGTCTACGAGCTCCAGCAGACCCTGCCGCACGTGGACCCGGAGCTGGTCCGCCTCATGCTCTCCATCGGGCGGCCGAGCGCGCCGGGCTACGAGGCGCAGATCTCCGCGCACCTGCTCCGGACGCGCCCGGAGCTCTCCTGGCTCGGGCACCAGGAGGCCCTCGACGCGTGGCGCGACGCCGGGCTGCTGCACCCGCTGCTCCTGGCCGCGCGGCACATGCCCACGCTCAACGACTGGCTCCCGGTGGACATGCACGAGCAGGCCCGCGCCTGGGGCGACGCGCTCACCGCCCTCAACGCGGCCCGGTCCGCCCAGGACACCCGCGACGCCCTCGCCCGGGTCGAGGCCGCCCTCGACTGGGGCGGGCCCGCGGGGCTCGCCGTCGCGGGCCTGCTCGACCGGCTGGCGGTGGCCATGCGCCTCCTCTCCAACGCGCCCGCCGCCGAGGCCGGGCTCGACGCGGCGCTGGCCCGGTTCCCGGACTGGTCCGGCGGGCCCCAGCGGCCGGGGGTCGGGCGCGTCTGGAAGGAGGCGCGCCCCGCCCTGGAGAAACTCCTGCCCCCAAGCCTTCTATGCCCCCCGCTTGCAGGCTTCAGGAAGGCCACATGGGGCTACCATGCGCTTACCCCGACGGTCGACGGCGAGGCCATCCGGTTCGCCGAGCGCTCCCTCGGCTGGGTCGAGCCCCACCCGGACCCGTCCGAGGCGGGCCGGGCCGCCGCGGCCCTCGAGGCGGACGCGGGCGCGGGCAAGAGCAAGGGGTGCGCCCGCCTGCAGGACGTGCTCTGCCGCATGGGCGTGATCGCGCTCTCCCCGGAGATCGGGCACCTCATGATGCTCGCCATCGAGGCGCTCGACCACCTCAGGAGCGGCGCCTCCCGGATCGCGCCCCACGAGCAGCAGTACTGCCAGACGCCGGCGCTCCTCCTGCACTTCATGTCCGACACGGGCCTCGTGAGCGACGACGAGGACATCCAGCGGCTCGCCGACCACCTGTTCGCCTCGCTGCCGGCCGTCACCCGCGTCGACAGGCCGCTCCGGCTCGCGGGCTGGCGCGTGGACCCCCCGACGCGCGTCGTGCTCTACACAGGCCAAGGCGATGTGCGCACGGTGCTGCTCGACGAGCGGAGCGACGCGCCGCGGGCCGGGGGCATCTTCGCGCTCCCGCCCGCGCCGCCCAAGGACCCGCAGGCCGACCACGCCTTCCGCGCCCGTCTCTCCGACGCGATGCTCGCCCACCTGCGGGTCGCGCTCCGGGCGCCGGTCACCGAGACCGTCCGCGCCGACGCCAACCGGGAGCACACGCACACCGCGCTGCACGAGGGCCTCGCCGAGATGGCGCTCAGGGAGCCCACGCTGCACACGTTCGTCCCGCTCCACCAGACCAGCCGGTGGGACAACGAGAGGCAGGATATCAGGTATCCCTCAGCGCGCTCCTTGCCTCGCGCGCCTTGCCCTCACCTCAATCGCGCGCAGGTACTCTGAGTCGCAGCTGGGCGCGAACGGGCACCGCTTCCGGGACTGGTTCGCGGTGCACCAGGACCCGACCGACCCGCAGAAGTGCCGCCTCGACTCGCACGTCGCCGCGGCCGACCACTACTTCGCCACGCTGTTCCCGTGGCGCCGCGAGGACGGGGGCACCGAGTGGGTCAGCGTCGCCGCGTCCGTCGAGCCCCAGGTCCGGATCCTCCAGGAGCGCGGCCTGGGCAAGGGCCCATGCAAGGACCGGGCCGCCGCGCTCCTCTCCAGCGTCAAGGCCCGCTTCATGCAGGACCTCAAGCTGCTCCCGGTCCGCGACCCCGCGCACCGCATCGAGCGCCGCAACACGAGCGTCTACGAGGACCGCGCGCGCGGGCAGGTCCTCATCTGCTACGCGCCCACCGGCGACCCAGACGCCCGCGTCGAGTTCTTGGCCTTCGGGCTCCGTGGCCCCTGAGCCGCACGCCTATTAAAGCCGGCGCCACGCGCGCCCGCCCGAAATGCGGACGCCCCCCAACCTGCTCCGGAACCTCTGCTTCACGCTCGTCCTGTTCGCGTCGCTCTCCCTCTGCGCGCTCGCCCTCAACCCACACGACCAGCCGAGCCTGCGCGATCTGCGGCGGGTGCGGCGCGAGATCACCGAGGCGCTGCAGCCCTCCATCGCGGTAGCGGGCAAGGACAAGACCGTCGTGTCGGCCGGCATCCTACAGGAAGAAGTCACAGAGTACGCTCGCGCGGGCGCCGGCACGGCGGACACACAGCAGGACCCGCCGCCGGGCGCGGACGACTCGTTCGTCGCGGAGCACGACAGCGCCGACTTTATTGCGGCCGACGTGGGCCAGGAGACGGGCACGGTGCAGGACCCGACCACGTTTGTAGGCACCGCGGAGATTGAGCCGGGCACCACGCCGCCCGAGACCACCGCAACCATCGAGTGACGCCCGCGTCTACTGGCCCTCCTCCATCTTGCGCTTGGCCTTCATGCGCCTGTTGTGCTGCAGCGTCTGGCGTGATTCGCCGCGGGGCTTGACCGCAAAGGGATCGTCGGGGCCCATGTCAAAGTAGTACAGAATGCCCATCAGCTCCTTCAGCTTGGCGTCCTTCCAGTCAGTAAAACGGATCTCATACGTGTTGGTCGTCCAATTGAAAACTCGCCCCTTGTTGTATCTACCACTCTCGATGTGCAGCGTCAGATACCGAAAAAATTGCAGGTAATAGTGATCCCGCTCGCCCGTCAGAGGAGGATGGCCGTCGCGCAACGGGATTTTCTTTGGCAAACAGCACTGCATCCGCATGAGGTTGCTCTCTTTGTTCTGGCTCTCCTCGTCCGTCTTGCCTGCCACCAAGTCCAGTTTCTGCTGGATCAACGCATCCAGATCCATGTGCGACCGAAAGAAATCAAAGTAAATCGGGCGGCCCCCCTTCCTGTAATTCTCGGCCTTTGGCTTCTTCTTGTCGCGGCGCTGCTTGCGCTTCTCGCGGTCGCTGATTGCTTTCGGCATGGCACGCGTGGAGTGGCTGCAACAAAAATTAAAATCGCGCGCCGCCAAAATTGGAGTCCCGAAAATAGCAAAATTTCGGACGGTTTATTATTCTGGCCGGCCCAACCCATCACGGGTTAGACCGGCGCGCCCGGGCCCAGGCCCGCAACTCGCGCAGCCGCTTCTGATTGCCCAGAACGTCAATCGGCTTCCAGGGCATGAACTTGTTTGCCTTGGAAGACTGGCCCGGCTTCCTGCCGCGCTTCGACTTGCGCTCTGGTTTCCCGGGCTTGACTGCCGGTTTCAAGTTGGGTCTAGGCTCCAACTTGACCGGCCGCGGCCTCAAGTCCGACCGCAGCAGCCGGGTCGACAGCAGAGGCCCGTGGGTCGAGCTCAGCTTCGAGCGCAGGCCGCTGGGACCTCTCGCCTCTGCCTCCTCGTCTGAAGAGGAATCCTCCGAAGACTCGGATGCTTCTGGCCCCGGCCCAAACCGCTCCCACTGGGAGTACCTGTAAAGGTACCGGGGGGCGTTCTTGGCCACGCACTCCATCGCGTGCTCGTACCAGCACCTCCTGTCCCCGAGGGGCAGCGGCGGGACCATCTGGTCCTCCTTGCAGTGCAGGTAGTAGTACTTGATCCACTCCTGCTCCGTCATGTCATGCGGCATGGTCGTGGGCTTGGGCGGGATAGGCACGCCGTCCACGTCCAGCCAGCCGTTGGGCGGGCCTCCCTCATCCTCAGACATTCTCTGACCAGGCTGGCCTCTCTTGCCGGATCCTCGTTAAATACGCCCTCCGCGGCCGGGTTTCGCCAGGCCCCAGGATCAAGACTCCGAGGCGGGGCGGGGGGCGCGTATTTAACTCGTTTTCCGCCAGCGCCGGCGAGGCATGGGCGCGCGGGGCTGCGTGCGTGCGTGCGTTTTCGTGATGGGGGTCTTGTTGTTATTCCTGAGGCCGGCCAGCGCGCAGACAGCGCCCACTGCCAGTTTCTTGACAGCTTTGAATGTCACGTATTGGACCTGTAACAGCATGTATTGTGCTGCTGGTACTACTGGAGTTGTCACTGTGGCTTACCCATCTTACACATACCCTGGGTGTACTAGTCTAAATGAGCCTAGACAATCCCTAGGAAACCCTAGCAGTGGCCAATGGGGTGAGTACTGTGGCACTGTAAGCATCAGTTTTGATATCTGCTATTCTACTCCAGTGGTCCCAAATGCCTACCAAATTAACATGTGGACACAAGCCACTGTCACAGGCAATGGTTGGAAAAATCCCATAGGTCTTACTGTGTCAGGGTCTAATTTAACTAGCTCATCCACGTCAGGCTATACATCACTGGGGTGGGGAGCAAATACCATTACTCCTAGTACTCCTACTGTTCAATCAAATGTGATAGCCCAATTTTACAAGTGGAACACTGTAGCAGCATATTGCTGGAATCACAATTTTGTCACCAGCGCTTCATATTACATCAATCAGGGCAACTATCAGTATCTTTGCCCAGCGGGCTACTTTGCCCTGAATTTTACATACTGTGCTACCTGCCCCTCAGGCACCTGGAACGACGGCACGTCCAGCGCCTGGTGTTACTCATGCAGTGCAGGCACCTATTCATCTGCTGCTGGAGCCACCAGCAGCGCCACCTGCATAAAATGTGCTGTTGGACAGTTTTCTTCTGGTGTTGGGCAAGCAGCAGCAACGACTCCAGCTCCCTTCACGTGGCTGCTACGAAACCCTGCAACAGGCACTTATTATGTTAATTTTACAAGCTTGCCCCAGAGTTCAGCGTTCTCAGGAGCTGCAGGCGGTATTCCATATATCACATATTATCGGGGATATGCACTCTTTTCGGCTCTACAGATAAATTTAGCAACTATCACGCTTGCAACTGTGTCTCGTCCATCCTGTACAACAGGAGAACAAAACAGTGGTGTGGATGCCACCTACGCCCAGATTTGCACAGGATCTGGAGTTCAAGAAGATATAGGACGTACTGGTGAGTGCAACAATGCCAATCAATATGGGGCTATGAACGTGTCGCAAACCCCGTTTGGAATTCAAAGCAGCTATTTTATAACTTGCTCAGGGAATCCATCAGGCATTACTGTGACATGCCAGTCTTCAAATTACTGCACCTACCGTGGGATCAGTCAAGTGGGAAACTGTGCTTTTGTGGGCTATGTTGGCACGTTGGATGTCCTGAACACTAGCTGGTTTAACTCTGATGTCACTCAGGCTTGTGCTATCTATAAGGCTAGCAGTGGCAAGCTGGTATGCACTGGCAACGAAAACATCAGCTACATTAGCACGTCCCCATGCACAGCTTGTCCCACTGGCACTTTCTCCAACGGGACTGGCAGCTCATCCTGCACTGCATGTGTCGCTGGTTCATATGTTCCTGCTGGTGGAACGTCGTGTTTGGCCTGTCCATCCAATACAAATTCTTCAGGAAACGTTGGTGACACTATCTGGTCAACTCCCTTGTCACTGGCAACTGCTCAATACTCTGCCTCAACCACATCAGTGTCTACAGCATATGCACTTAATGGAGCTGGCATGTGGGTTGCAACTCAGGCAGAATACACTTATCAAAAGTCCTGGCTGCAGCTGGACTTGCTGGCTGTGCTTGCAGTCAAGGCAGTGGCAACCCAGGGTGGGAGTGCAACAGCTTACGTGAAACAAATCAGGGTGGATGTCAGTACAGATGGAGTAATTTTCCAAACTGTCAGTAGTCTTTTGACTGCCAATACAGACGGGACAACCATAGTAACCAATAATATCTCTACTTCCAGTGGTGGCCTTGTGTGGGCAAGATACATCAGGATCTATGTGCTGGGATACTACCAACAACCAGGCCTGCGCGCTGGAGTGATTCTGGGGCTCTCTGGTTGTTCATGTGTGGCAGGATACTATGCCAGCATCTCCTACACATCTGGAGTTCTATCTGAATGTGGTGCTTGTGCTGTTGGCAAGTATTCCACTGGCACAGCTATGTCAGCCTGTACCTCTTGCTCAGCAGGTGTGTATGCCAGTACCACTGGAGGATCTAGCTGTATCCAATGCCAGTCTGGCACGTATTCCTCTGGAGTGGGAGCCTCCGTGTGCACGAACTGCTCGTCCGGCGCATGGTCCTTGGCGGGCGCTACCTCCTGCTACAACAACACGTACCCGATCTTCGCGTTGGTCACTGAATTTACTGGCAATACTTTGCGCAAAATTGATCTTGGCAGTGGTGCTGTTACAACAGTCACAACTGGTTTGATGAATCCAGGAGGACTTGGTATCTCCCCACTTGGTGATTTTGCATTGATTGCCAATTCTGCAACTAACCAGATCTACCAGGTCACACTAGGTGCTACTGTCACCAAGGTTGTACTTGCAGGCTCTGGTGTTGCAGGCAGTACTGATGCAACTGGAACAAATGCTCTTTTCAATAATCCACTTGATGTCAAAATGTCAAGTGACCAATCTTATGCTTTGGTTCTGGAAACCAACAATCATGCAGTGCGTAAGATTTATCTTTCCAACAGCTCTGTTGTTCGTATTGCAGGAACATTATCAGCTGGCTATGCTGAGGGGACAGGACTAAGCATTGCATTCAATTCCCCTTATGCTATTGACATTTCTTCAGATCAGACATTTGCATTGCTAGTAGAAGCATCTGGCAACAGAGTCAGAAAACTTACTTTTACTGGTGGAAGTGTTGTGTCCTCGCTTGTAGCTGGAAGTACGTCAGCAGTTGCTGGCACAGCTGGTTCCAATGATGGTGTGGGCTCTTCTGCCACCTTTTCTCTTCCTGAAGGGATTATTATCTCGTCTGACATGACATTTGCAGTAGTTGTGGATCGCAATACTTACAAACTCCGCAAGATTGTCTTGGCTACCAACACAGTTTCCACCTTGACCACTTTTAGCACAAACATATCCCCTATCTTTACAGCTTGGTATGCCTTACAAGACTTTTTTCTTGTAAGTGGATATGCAGCCAACCAGATTTTCCGTGTTGCGTATCCAACTGCCACCTACTCTGTGTTTGCTGGTTCTGGTGCTGCTGCAGATCTAGATAATCCAGTGGGAACCTCTGCACAGTTTAATGGCCCCCATGGTCTGCACATCTGGCGCTGCATGATCCCCGGCATGGGCGTCGACACGAACAACGCGGTCTGCCAGCGCTGCTCGACGGGCAAGTACTCCAACGGGTTCGGCCTGTGCGTGGCCTGCGCCGCCGGCACCTACTCGACCGGCCTGGGCGTGCTCTCGTCGGGCGTGTGCGGCGCGTGCGCGGCGGGCACGTACTCCCTGGCTGGTCTCTCCGCGTGCGCCTCGTGCGCGGCTGGAACCTACGCCAACGCAACCAGCACTACCCAGTGCACCGCCTGCGCCAACGGGACCTACTCCACAGCGCTGCAGGCCAACTCGTCCGCCACCTGCGCCTCGTGCGCGGCAGGCTATTACTCCAGCGCCTCGGGGCTCTCCACGTGCTCTGCCTGCACAGCTGGCACCTACTCCCTCTCCTCATATTCAGCCTGCACAGCGTGTGCTGCTGGGTCATACTCTCTGGCAGTTTACAGTGCCTGCACGACCTGCCCACCCAACTCGAACTCCCTCGCCGGCGCCAGCGTCTGCACGGCCAACGCCGGGTTCTACGACCTGGGCGCGAGCCTCCTAGCGTACTACCCGTTCAACCCTGGCAACTTCTTGGGGGATGTGTCTGGACTTACAGGGGCTCTAAACAACATTGGTTCTGTAGGTACTGTGTCAGGCTCAGCACTCACTGGGGCACTGACTGGATGGACAGGAGGTAACCAGAATGTAGCCTACATGTCTCAACCAGGTGGAACTACTGATGGAAATGCTCAGATGCAATATCTTGCCATGCCTGCTTTTACAGTCACATCTAAAGTCAGCATATGTTCCTGGTATTATCCAGTCATTTACAAGAACAGTGCTCGTGTCTTTGATTTTGGAAACGGAGCTGGGGTGTACAATATTCTGTTGTATGATTATGGTGCAGGAACAACACTGGCATATAATGTTTTCTCATCTGGAGCTGCTGCTATTACTTTTACTGTAAATAATAACTGGATCTTAAACACGTGGCAGCATGTATGTATTGTGATTGATGGTGTGTCTGTTGTGGGTTATTATAATGGATTACAAGCTGGTTCTGGTACACTAAGCACAGCTTTTCCTGGAGTGACATACACCAATGGTAATGGCTACATTGGTAGGTCCCACTGGAATGGAGACCAGTTGTATACAGGTTATGTAGATGAAGTTCGTGTTTACAACAAGGCCTTATCGCTTGCTGAAGTTGCTCAAATTTATAATTTTCGAGGCGACACGTACACTACAGCCATGCCCCAGGCCTGTTCCGCCGGCACCTACTCGACTGGCACAGGCATGACCTCGCCCGGCGCGTGCACCCTCTGCCCCGCTGGATTTTACGGGACCGGCACAGGCGTCACCGTGTGCACGGGCTGCGCAGGCGGAACCTATGAGACTGGCCTGGGCATGACAGGCGTCAGCCAGTGCCTTGCCTGTATCGCAGGCACCTACTCGACCTCCTCAAACGCGCCCACCAGCCTCGCCTGCACCAGCTGCGTGGCGGGCACCTACTCGACTGGCACTGGCATCAGCAGCAGCGTATCCTGCCAGTCGTGCGTGGCTGGCACCTACTCGCTTGTGGCAGGCGTCTCCAGCTCAGTCTCGTGTCTCCTCTGCCAGGCGGGCGCCTACTCAACAGGACTGGCCCAATCCAACACAGCCGCGTGCGCATCGTGTGCGGCGGGGGCCTACTCCACCGTGTCTGGGGCTCCTAGTTCAGCCAGTTGCATCCTGTGTGTGGCGGGGACTTACTCTAGTGGATCTGGAATTACCACATCAGCCAGCTGTGCCTTGTGTGTGGCTGGGACTTACTCTACAGCCTTGGGTCTCTCAGCATCAGCCAGCTGCACCCTGTGTGTGGCTGGAACCTACTCCACTGGCACTGGCATGCCTAGCAGCGCTGCCTGCCAAAACTGTGCTGCTGGAACATATGTGTCAGTCTCTGGTACAACCACATGTACTTCATGTTCAGTGGGTTTTTATTCTACTGGTGTGGGTAGCTCAATCTGTGTTGCCAATCCTATTCCAATATCCTATTACCTAGTCCCGCAGAGTCTGGCTGTATCACCATCTGGTTTTTATTGTGGTGGGACTGCTTCTCTAGCTACAGTATGTGGATCTGGTGGATGCACGTCTGGATGTAATGACATTACTCTGATTGCTGATAACAATACAGGTACTTTGTATAATGGATTCACTGCAGTTCAAAGTGTTGCCATATCCATAGATTTTTGTTTTTCAAGTGCTGTCTTGCCACAGACCTTCAATACCATAACACTAAATGGAGATTCAGGACATGACAGAGGAACCTGGACAGCAAGGACAGCATCTGCAGTGGGAGGGCCATACAGTGCTGCAGTTCAGACGTTCAGTGTTACCAAAGGGGTATCACCACGCCAACTCCAGTTCAACCCGTTGGTCACAACTCCTAGTTTGTGCTGGAATATGTACATACCTTCAGATGGTTCTGGATGGCAAATCTATCTTTTTGAAGCCTATTGGTCAGCTGTATTTTGTCCTTTTGGTTTTTACTTGTATTCTAATCTAGCTGGATGCTATGCTTGCTCCCCTGGAACTTATTCAAATGTATGGGGGACAGGCTCATCCAATTCCACATGCCAGACGTGTAAAGCTGGCACTTATTCTACAACCTGGGCTGCTACAAGCAATAGCACGTGTCTCATCAATAACTGCTTGTCAGGGCAGTACACTCCTGCTGGTGTCAGTGCCTGCCAGCTCTGTGCTTCAGGTCAATATCAGACAGGTCTCAACAGTAGTGCATGTTTATCCTGTGCAGCTGGCACCTTCACGCCCAATTCTGGTGCCAGCGTGTGTCTCCTGTGCAACGTGGGCACCTATTCGACTGGCACAGGTATCACCACCAGCGCCTCTTGTCTTGCCTGCACTGCTGGCACCTACAGCACAGGCTCAGGCCTTTCAAGCTCCAGCGTGTGCAGTGCGTGTCAAGCAGGCACCTACAGCAGCGGCACTGGCATTTCCAACTCCAGCGCGTGCAGTGCCTGTCCAGCCAACACCTACTCAACTGGCTCAGGCATCTCCAACTCGAGCGCGTGCCTGGCATGCGGAGCTGGCACCTTCTCGACAGGCCTGGGCATGATCTCTGTCTTCAACTGTTCTGCGCTCTGTAGTGCTGGCACATACAGTCTCGGCGCCAGTGCCTCCAGCGCAGGCACATGTACCCCATGCCAGCCTGGCGCCTTCACGAATACCTCTGGGCTCACCCTGTGCTACGCCTGCCCCATCCGGACTTACTCCAGCGTCACAGGCGCCTCTGGCTGTCGTGCCTGTCCAGCCAACTCGGCATCCGGCTCCGGGGCCACCGCCTGCACGGCCAACGCAGGCTACTACGACCTTGGGGCCAGCCTCACAGCGTACTACCCGTTCAACCCGAGCAACTTGACCCAAGACGTGTCGGGCCGCACTGGCGCCCTGGCCAATATCGGGAACATCACGAGCACCAACACCTCCGCGACGGGCTGGCCCATCTCGTGGTCCCCAAATGACGGACCGTACGCTGCTTACCTGTCGCAGCCGGGCGGGCAGTCTGACTACGGCGCCAACCCGCTCATGCAGTACCTGTCCCTCCCGCCCTTCACGCTCTACACGTCCTTCTCCATATGCCTCTGGTACTACCCGATGGCCTCAATACAGTTGCAGCCGCTCCTGTACTTCGGTAACGGGCTCTACAATTACAACATCATGATGTTCAATGCAGTTTATAATGGAGTTCCTTACCTGAATGACAGGATCTACTCTATCTTTCCAAATTACGTTTACTTTACATCCTATTCAGGGTGGGTACTGAATACCTGGATACACACGTGTATGCTAATATCTGCCACATCTTTCTCGTTAACAATTAATGGCAATTTGGTGTCAACTTATGATATCTCAATCTACCCCCCGTCAGCATATCAGTATCCAACAATCACCTACTCCACAGGAAACAACTGGATTGGCAGGACCCTCTTTAATTCAGGGCCTTACCTCTACCAGGGCTATGTAGACGAGATTCGGATCTACAACAGGACTCTCACGCCAGCGGAGGCCTACCAGGTGTACGCGTTCAACGGGGATCCTTACACGTCAGTCATGCCTCTGCAGTGCGTGAATGGCTCGTATGGCTCCAATTTCTCTGGATCCACAGCATGCGGGTCCTGTGTTCCTGGCACCTACTACAACACGAGTCAATCCACGTGCGCTGCCTGCCCAGCCACGACCTACTCTGTTGTCCCTGGCGTCACCATTTGTGTTACCTGTCCAGCGGGCACCTACTCGACCTCTGGGCAGTCCGCCTGCACAGCGTGTCAGGCAGGCACCTACTCGACAGCAGGCACAGGCCAGAGCAACTCGTCCGTGTGCGTGGCCTGCCAGGCAGGGGCCTACTCGACCAACCTTGGTGCCATCACGTCAGCTACTTGTCTTGCCTGTCCAGGAGGAACCTACGCGACAGGGACTGGCCTCCCTAATACCGCCACCTGCTACTATTGCCAGGCAGGCACCTACACGACCTCCCCTGGAAACGGGGGCTCCTTTTGCACCTCTTGTGCCACAGGGACATACAACACGGGGTCGGGCAACATGGTAGGGCTTCCCACAGCAAGCCCTGGTGGTTCTGTGGTCACCCAGCACAGCGCGCCCATCTTCTCGCGGACAACGGGTTCCTATTGCAGCTACTTTCAGTACAGCACGAACATAGTCATCTACCCGCCTGGCACGTTAGCAGCGGATCTCGCAGCTGCGTGTTACCCCAACCAATGCTCGTGGGATTCTACCCAATTATACTGTAACACTCTGTTTTACAACGTGTACGACAGTATCAACAACAGGTATCAATCAGTATTCTCGTGTGCTGCCGGTTGTGTCACCACCTCGCCTTGCACCAATGGGGCCAACGCGGTGTACCTGGCCTGGTCTTCCTCTTTTTACGACGGAGTCACTGACATTACGCCCAACTCCTGCCCCATCCAGTGCAACGCCGGCTTCATGCTCTCCAACAACTACTGCGTCGCCCAGCCCCCTTGTATCTCCTGCGCCGCCGGCACCTACAACGTGGGCGTCGGGAACTCCGCGCCGTGCAGCACCTGTTACGCCGGCTCCTACCAGCCGGGCGGGGGCACCACGGGATGCACGGTGTGTCAGGCGGGCTCCTACACCAACACGTCGGGCTACACTGCGTGCCTGCAGTGCCAGACCGGCCAGTACCAACCTGCGTCCAACGCGTCCTTCTGTGGCACTTGCGCGGCTGGCCTGTACGCCAACGCAACAGGGGCCTCCAGCTGCGTCACCTGCACCACTGGTCAATACAGCTCCAGCGCGGGGCTCAGCGCCTGCTCTGCCTGTGTCGCAGGCCAGTTCCAGAACGCCTCGAGCGCCAGCGCTTGCCTCATTTGCGGCGCGGGCACGTACTCGACCGCCGCTGGAGCCGTCACATCGGGTACCTGCGCCCTCTGCCCAGCGGGATTCTACGGGACCGGCACGGGACTCACGCAATGCACAGGCTGCGCGGGCGGGACCTACGAGACCGGCGTAGGGATGACCACGGTCAGCCAGTGCCTCGCGTGCGCCACTGGGACCTACTCGACCTCCCTCAACGCGCCCAGCGCGCTGGCCTGCACGGTATGCCCCGTCGGCACGTATGGCACCGGAACCGGCGCGCCCACGTCGGCTGCATGCTTATCCTGTGCTGCTGGCATGTACACTCCAACTACAGGCCTTTCCGTCTGCCAGTTTTGCGCGGCGGGCCAGTACGGCACGGCCACAGCGGCCAGCTCGTGCAGCCAGTGTTCCCAGGGACTGTACGAGACAGGCACTGGCGCAGTCTCCTCCGCAGCGTGCCTCGCGTGTGTGGCTGGAACCTACGAGACCGGCCTCGGGGCCACTGCCAGTGTTCAGTGCCAGTCATGCGCTCAGGGGACCTACAGCCCTGTCCTGGCTGCCATTTCGTCGGCAACCTGCACGCTCTGTCCCGCTGGCCTGTACTCCACTGGCACTGCTGTCAGTTCCAGCGCCTCTTGTGTGGCCTGCGTCGCCGGGACCTACGGGACAGGCACCGGCGCCACAGCGTCTGTATCTTGCCTCCTCTGTATAGCGGGAACCTACCAGACAGGCACTGGCGCCCCCCTCGCGACAGCCTGCCAGCCCTGTATCGCAGGAACATACCAGACTGGCACGGGCGCCCCGCTATCTTCGGCCTGCCAGGCGTGCATCGCTGGCACCTACCAGACCGGCACTGGCGTTCAGGCGAGCTCCCTCTGCCAGAGCTGCCAGGCGGGCGCTTACAGCACGGCTCTGGGGGCTGGCCAGTCATCCACCTGCGCCCTCTGTGTGGCTGGCTACTACTCCACGGGCCTGGGGCTTCAAGCGTCTGTTTCGTGCCAGGCCTGCGCGGCGGGGACCTACGGGACCGGCTCTGGCATCTCCAGCTCGGTTTCGTGCACCCTCTGTCAGGCAGGCGCATACTCGACCTCGCTGGCCCTTCAGTCTTCACTTGGATGTCAACTCTGTGTGGCAGGTACCTACGAGACAACATCAGGGGCGCCGACCTCTGGAACATGCATGCTGTGCGCTGCTGGGCTCTATTCGACAGCAGTGGGCATTCAGGCGTCTTCAATGTGCAGCACTTGCTCCGCTGGCACGTACGGGACAGGATCAGGCATGTCATCTTCAGGCGCATGCCTACCTTGCGCAGCTGGAACGTACAATACTGGATCGTCAAGTTCCTCTAGCGCTGCATGCCAGAACTGTGTGGCTGGTGCGTACGGGACAGGTGTAGGCATGGTCGCGCTGTCCAACTGCACTCTTTGTATGTCAGGACGTTTTTTGACAGGCGTTGGCATCTCCAATAGTCTGCTGTGCCAGGCGTGCGTGGCTGGCACTTACGGGACCGGCACTGGCGTCTCCAGCTCGGCCAGCTGCACACTGTGTAATGCGGGCACTTACTCGACTGGCACTGCTCTCCCGACCTCCTCGACCTGCCAGCTTTGCATTGCAGGCACGTACGCCACTGGCACGGGGATTCCTGCCTCGGTCTCTTGTTCCTCTTGCGCCGCAGGCACCTACTCCACTGTCTCTGGAATGCAGGCCTCTGCTGGCTGTCTGTCCTGCGCGGCTGGCACCTATGGGACCGGCACTGGCATTCCAGCCTCCGTCTCGTGCACCCTGTGCGGCGCAGGCCTCTACTCGACCTCCCTGGGCCTCCAGTCCTCTCTGGGCTGCCAGCAGTGCGTGGCTGGGTCCTACGAGACAGGAACCGGCGCAGTCTCCTCTTCTGCGTGTCTCCTGTGCGGCACTGGAACCTACTCAACTGCTGTGGGGATGCAGGCGTCCGTGGGCTGCGTCGCCTGTGCCTCTGGAACTTACGGAACCGGCACTGGCATCCCCACGTCTCTTTCATGCACTCTATGTGGAACTGGCACGTATTCTACAGGCATTGGTCTTGTTTCCAGTCTTACTTGCCAGGCCTGTGTCTCTGGAACCTATGGGACTGGCACTGGAATTACCATGTCTTTATCATGCACATTATGTGTGTCTGGCAGCTACTCCACAGGCACTGGGCTTGCCACCAGTGTAACCTGCCAGGCTTGCGTTGCTGGCACTTACGGCACTGGTACTGGCATTCCAGTATCAATCTCTTGCTCTCTTTGCCAGGCGGGGGCATACTCCACAGGCACTGGCCAGCAGTCGAGCGCGACGTGCCAGCTCTGCGCGGCAGGGACCTACGAGACTGGCACAGGCGCGCCAACCTCCGCCATGTGCCTCTTGTGCAACGCTGGTCTCTATTCGACGACCCTGGGCCTGCAGGCGTCCTCTGGGTGTCAGCTTTGCATTGCAGGGACTTACCAGACGGGCCTGGGCGCGCCAGCCTCCTCTCTATGTCTTGCCTGCGGCGCGGGGCTCTACTCGACAGTCTCGGGCATGCAGGGCTCAGCGGGCTGCCTTCAGTGTGTTGCTGGGACTTACGGGACAGGCATTGGCATTCCTACCTCGTTATCCTGCTCGCTGTGTCAGGCGGGAGCCTACTCTACCTCGTCAGGGCTTCAGGGCTCCTCGGGCTGCCAGCTCTGCGTCGCTGGAACATACGAGACAGGCCTGGGCGCGCCCGCCTCCTCCGCGTGTCTCCTTTGCGGCACTGGCACCTACTCAACGACTCTTGGCCTGCAAGCGTCTACAGGCTGCGTCGCCTGTTCGGCAGGCACTTACGGAACTGGCACTGGCACCCCCAGCTCCGTGTCCTGCACCCTCTGTCTTGCAGGCACGTACTCGACTGGCACAGCCCTCCCGTCAAGCCTCACCTGTCAGGCCTGCGTGGCTGGCACCTACGGGACTGGAACAGGCATCCCCTCCTCCGTCTCGTGCAGCCTCTGCGGGGCAGGGCTCTACTCCACCGGCCTGGCCCAGCAGACGAGCGGCACCTGTCAGTCCTGCGCGGCGGGGACCTACGGGACGGGAACAGGTATCCCGGCCTCGGTGTCTTGCCTTCTCTGTGTGGCTGGCACCTACTCGACCTCCCTGGCCCTCACATCATCTCTCGGATGCCAACTCTGTGTGGCAGGATCCTATGAGACTGGAACCGGCGCGCCAGCCTCCTCAGCGTGTCTCCTGTGCGGCACTGGCAAATACTCAACCACTCTAGGCATGCAGGCCTCCACTGGATGTCAGGCCTGCGCCTCTGGCACCTACGGGACAGGCACAGGCATCCCAGCCTCTGTCTCGTGTAGCCTCTGTGTGGCAGGGACTTACCTGACAGGCACTGGCTCAGTTGCCAGCGCCTCCTGTCAGGCTTGCATCGCAGGCAGCTACGAAACTGGAACTGGGGCCATCTCGTCAGCCGCCTGTCTCTCCTGCTCTGCGGGCGGCTACTCCACTGCCCTTGCAGCCACTAGCCTCCTTACGTGTCAGCTTTGCGTGGCTGGGACCTACAGCACCGTCCTGGGGGCTCAGGCGTCGGGCACGTGCTCCCTCTGCATCGCAGGGCTGTACTCGACCTCCCTGGGCCTCCCGTCCTCCTCTGGCTGCCAGCTCTGCGCTGCAGGGACCTACGGGACCGGCTCTGGGATCGCCTCGTCCGTCTCTTGCTCCCTCTGTATCGCAGGGCTCTACTCAACTTCCCTGGGGCTCCAGACCTCCTCTGGCTGCCAGCTGTGCGCGGCTGGAACCTACGGGACTGGAACAGGCACTCCCACATCCGCCGCCTGCACCCTCTGTGTGGCAGGCGACTACTCGACCTCTCTTGGGCTCCAGACATCCTCGGGCTGCCAGCTGTGCGGCGCTGGAACGTACGAAACCGGTCTAGGCGCGCCCACATCGGCCCTGTGCGTCCAGTGCCCAGGCGGGTTCTACTCGACCAATCTTGGCCTCCAGTCTTCATCAGGCTGTCAGACCTGCGTCGCGGGCACCTACAGCACGGCTGTTGGGGCAAACTCATCGGCCACATGCGCCCTCTGTCCAGCAGGCTACTACAGCACGGCCCTGGGCGCGCTCTCGTGCACGCCCTGCGCCCAGGGGACATACGAGACCGGCGTCGGTATGAACTCGGGCAGCCAATGCCTCGCCTGCGTCTCCGGCACCTACTCGACCGTCCTGGGCTCCGTCGGGCCAGGCACTTGTCTTTCCTGCCCCACTGGCACCTACGGGACCGCCACGGCAGCCCCGTCCTCTCTGGCCTGCCTGAACTGTGCTGCAGGCACCTTCTCAGGTCTTCAGGGGCTTTCGTTTTGCCAGGCATGCTCTGCAGGTCAGTACGACTCTGACACAGGGAGCAGCGCGTGTGTCCTTTGCCTTGCTGGAACCTATTCGTCAGCAGTCGGGTTAAGTTCCAAGGGCTGCCCAGGCCAATGCGTTCCGGGATATTACTCGCCCACAGTAGGCGCGACCACCAACACCACCTGCCTGCCTTGCACTGCTGGTTACGCCTGCACTACGTTTGCACGCAGTTCCCCAGACTTGCTGTGTCAGATGGGTAACTATTGTCCTGCAGGCTCATCCCAGCAGCAGCCCTGCCCTCCTGGTTACAGCTGCAGCACGTCGGGTCTTAGCGCGCCCAACTTATGCCAGTTGGGCTCTGGTGCTCCTGGTTATGGTAACATCGTTTGCTCCCTACCTCAGCCTGGATATTACGTGCCCTTGAGATACGACCAGTTCCAGTGTGTGCCTGGCACCTACTCCCCAGGAAACGATTACATCACAGCTTGTACATCCTGTGCTGCCGGCACCTACTCGACTGGCATTGGCTCAAGCAGTGTGGATTACTGTCTTGCCTGCCAGGCTGGAACTTACTCCAGTGGCACTGGTGTCAACACCTCTGCTGCCTGTCTAGCCTGTCAGGCAGGCACTTACTCCAGCGCCTCTAAAGCAACCACAGCCTCCACGTGCCTCACCTGCACTGCTGGATACGCATGCACAGTGGCTGGGCTAAGCGCGCCGGACCAGCAGTGCCAAACAGGCTACTACTGTCCTGCTGGATCGTCTGCCCAGTTGCTGTGCCCGCCAGGGGCTCGTTGCACGGGGGTGGGGGTTTCCTCGCCTATTGTTTGCAATCTGGGGTCAGGGGCACCAGGTTATGGCAATTCGATTTGTTATTTTCCACAGCCTGGGTATTACGTTCCGAGCATATATCAAAGCTACGTTTGTCCAGCAGGTTCTTACTCGCCTGGAAACAATTACATTACAGCCTGTACTGCCTGCACTGCTGGGACCTATTCCACTGGCACCGGATACAGCAGCTCTGCCTCGTGTCTCCTGTGTCAAACGGGAGCCTACTCCAGCATCGCCAGCGCCAACACGTCGTCTGTATGCCTCACTTGTCAATCCGGGACCTACTCCAGCGGCTCTGGTATCACTACTTCCGCCGCCTGCCTCACTTGTCAGTCCGGCACCTTCTCCAGCGGCTCTGGTATAGCCAGTTCCTCGCTGTGCCTCGCCTGTCAAGCGGGGGCCTACTCGACCGGCTCTGGCCTGACCAATCCCTCGGTGTGTTTCCTGTGCCAATCTGGAACCTACTCCACAACGCTCGCCTTGCCAGCCTCCTCGGGCTGCCAGCTCTGCGCGGCCGGCACGTACAGCACGCTCCTGGGGGCTCCTTCCTCTGCCTCGTGTTCCCTCTGTATCGCAGGACTCTACTCAACCTCGCTCGGACTACAAGCCTCCTCCGGCTGCCAGCTCTGCGCGGCGGGGACCTACGGGACAGGCACTGGCATCCCCACCTCCGCCTCGTGCACCCTCTGCGTCGCCGGTTTCTACTCGACCAGCTCGGGCCTCCAGACCTCGGCAGGCTGTCTGGGCTGCCCGGCAGGAACCTACGGGACCGGCACGGGCATCCAGGCCTCAGTCTCATGCACACTCTGTCAAGCAGGAACCTACTCGACCTCCCTGGCCCTCCCGTCCTCTCTTGGCTGTCAGCTGTGTGTGGCAGGGACCTACGAGACCGGCACTGGAGCTCCGTCCTCCTCTGCCTGTATCCTGTGCGGCTCCGGGCTCTACTCCACAACCCTGGGGATGCAGGCCTCTGCTGGTTGTCTGGCGTGCGCGGCCGGCACATACGGAACGGGGACAGGGATCCCCAGCTCAGTGTCGTGCACCCTCTGTTCAGCAGGCCTATACTCAACGTCTCTGGCACTCCAGTCGTCTCTTGGCTGCCAACTGTGCGCAGCGGGCACGTACGAAACAGGAACCGGTGCAGTCACCTCAGCGGTGTGTTTACTTTGCGGCTCTGGGCTCTACTCGACTACCTCGGGGCTCACCACATCTGGGGGTTGCCTCGCCTGTGCGGCTGGTACGTATGGCACCGGGACTGGAATTCCAGCTTCAGTGGCGTGCACCCTGTGTAACGCGGGCCTCTACTCGACCTCACTGGGTCTCCAATCGTCAGCAGGCTGTCTCCTGTGCGCCGCCGGCACCTACAGCACGATCCTGGGCGCACCTTCGTCTGCATCGTGTTCCGTCTGTGTGGCAGGCCTTTACTCGACAGTATCAGGCATGCAAGTATCATCGACTTGTCAGGCGTGCGCCGCCGGCACCTACGGAACAGGCTCTGGCATCCCCAGCTCCGCTTCCTGCACGCTCTGTATAGCAGGCCTCTACTCCACTGCGTCTGGGGCCGTCACCATTTCCACCTGCCAGACCTGCCCCGCCGGAACCTACGAGACTGGCCTCGGCTCCCCTAGTTCCGCAGCCTGCCTCCTCTGCTCGGCGGGGCTCTACTCGACCACCCTCGGGCTGCAGGCCTCCTCGGGCTGTCTCCTGTGCGTCGCCGGCTCCTACAGCACGGTCCTGGGCTCGCCCTCGTCCCTCTCGTGTGCCAAGTGCGGCGCAGGGCTCTACTCGACCACCCTAGGCCTCCCCAGCTCCATCGGCTGTCTCGCCTGCGCAGCGGGTACCTACGGGACCGGCACAGGCATCCCCGCCTCCGCAGCCTGCACGCTGTGTCAGGCGGGCACTTACTCGACCGCCCTGGCGCTGCAGTCCTCCGCAGGCTGTCTCCTGTGCGCTGCAGGAGCCTACAGCACGGCACTGGGCGCCCAAGCGGTCGGTACATGCGCCCTCTGCAGCGCAGGATTCTACTCGACAGTCTCCGGGATGCCGTCTTCCGCGACGTGTCTCGCCTGCTGGGCGGGTACCTACAGCACGGGTCTTGGCGCCAACTCGTCCGGCACCTGCGCCCTGTGCGTGGCAGGCGTCTACTGGACGGGCACGGCAGCCAACGCCTCCAGCCTGTGCCAGGCCTGCGCCTCGGGGCAGTTCTCGACAGCCTCGGGCGCCAACTCCTCCGCCACGTGCGCCTCTTGCGCCGCAGGAACCTACTCGTCCTCCTCGGGCCTGCCCGCGGCCTGTTCGCTCCTGTGCGCAGCAGGACTCTACTCCACAGCCCTTGCTGCCACCAGTTCAGCCACGTGCGCCTCTTGCGCCGCAGGATCCTACTCGTCGGCCTCTGGACTTCCCATCGCCTGCCCGGGCCTGTGCGCGGCAGGGCTGTACTCGACCGCCCTGGCCGCCACGAGCTCCGCCATCTGCGTCCAGTGCGCCGCAGGCTCCTATTCGTCCTCCTCGGGTCTTCCAGCGGCGTGCTCGCTGCTCTGTACATCAGGGCTCTACTCGACCGCGCTGGCCGCCACCAGCTCGGCGGTCTGCGTCTCGTGCGCGGCGGGCTCCTACTCCTCCTCCTCCGGCCTGCCCGCGGCGTGCTCGCTCCTCTGCGGTTCCGGGACCTACTCGACCGCCCTGGCCGCCACGAGCTCCGCGATCTGCGCGTCCTGTGCTGCAGGCGCCTACTCGTCCTCCTCGGGCCTCCCAGCGGCCTGCGGGAACCTCTGTGTGGCGGGACGGTACTCGACCGCCCTCGCCGCCACGTCCTCCGCCATCTGCGTCTCCTGCGCCGCAGGATCCTACTCGTCCGCCCTGGGCCTGCCAGCGGCGTGCCAGGGCCTTTGCGCCTCAGGCCAGTACTCCACGGCGCTCGCGGCCACATCGTCCGCCATCTGCGTCTCCTGCGCCGCGGGTTCCTACTCATCCAGCTCGGGTCTCCCGGCCGCCTGTTCGCTCCTGTGCAACTCCGGCACCTACTCCACTGCGCTTGCGGCCACGAGCTCCGCCATCTGCGTCTCCTGCGCCGCCGGGTCTTACTCATCATCCTCTGGGCTCCCCGCGGCGTGCGGGAACCTCTGTGGCGCAGGGCTCTACTCGACCGCGCTCGCCGCCACCAGTTCCGCCATCTGCGCCCAGTGTGCGGCAGGCTCCTACTCGTCCTCCTCTGGACTCCCACTTGCCTGCCCGGGCCTGTGTTCTGCTGGCCTCTACTCGACCACCCTCGCCGCCACCAGCTCCGGCATCTGCGCCCAGTGCGCAGCGGGCTTCTACGGCACCGGCACGGGCGCCACAGTCTGCACGGGGTGCGCGGGCGGCACCTACGACACGGGCGTCGGGATGATCTCGGTCAGCCAGTGCCTCGCCTGCGTCGCTGGCACCTACTCGACCTCGCCCAACGCGCCAAGCAGCATGTCATGCACCCTGTGCGGCACCGGACTCTACGGGACAGCCACGGCGGCCAACAGCTCGTCAGCATGTCTGGCCTGCCTCCCCGGCGCCTTCGCTGGCATCACGGGCCTCACCGGCTGCCAGGCGTGCCTCACGGGCCAGTACCAGACCGGAACCAGCACCAGCGTCTGCTCCACGTGTTCAACTGGCACCTACCTGACAGGCACCGGCTCAATCTCCTCTCTCGCCTGCCAGGCCTGCGCGGCGGGCACCTACGGGACCGGCACGGGCATCCCGACCTCCGCCCAGTGCACGCTCTGCCAGCCGGGCACGTACAACCAGGGCGTCGGGGCCAACTCGGCCACCGCGTGCGCCAACTGCACGGCCGGCACGTACCTCACGAACAGCGGGGCGCCCACGTCGGCCCTGTGCCTCGCCTGCATCCCGGGCTCCTACTCGAGCGGCACGGGCATCCCGGCCTCAGCATCCTGCCTCGCCTGCCTCGCCGGCGCCTACTCCAGCGGCTCGGGCGTCTCCAACTCGAGCCTCTGCCTCGCCTGCGCCCCGGGCTCCTACTCCAGCGGCTCCGGCGTCTCCAACTCCTCCCTGTGCCTCTCCTGCGCCGCGGGCACCTACTCCAGCGGCTCGGGCGTCTTCAACTCGTCCCTCTGCGTCAGCTGCGGCACAGGCACCTACTCGACCCTCCAGCGCGCCAGCAACGCCTCCGTGTGCCTCGCCTGCCCGTCCGGCGCCTACTCCAACGTCACGGGCCTCGCCAGCTCCTCGGGCTGCCAGGCCTGCGCCTCGGGGCTCTACTCGCCCAACGCGGGCCTCTCCCAGTGCCTCCAGTGCCCTGCCACGACCTACACGCCCTCCCCGGGCACCACATCCTGCACGGTCTGCGCGCTGGGCTCGTATTCCCCCGCCCCAGCCCTCTCCGCCTGCCTCGCCTGCGCCGCCGGGTCCTACGCCTCGCTCACCGGCCTCGCCGCCTGCACCCCTTGCGCCTCGGGGCCCAACTTCGCCAACAGCACTGGCGCCACGTCCATCCAGGTCTGCATCAGGTGCGACCCGGGCACCTACTCGACCTACCTGGGCGACGGGTCCTTCGGGTGCTCCCCTTGCGCCGCGGGCCTCTACTCGACCACCGCCGGCGCCACCGACGTCGGCACGTGCCGCTCCTGCACCCCGGGGCTCTACTCGTCCGCCCCCAGCGCCACCGCCTGCCTCCCTTGCCTCCCAGGCCTCTACCAGAACCGCACCAACGCCACGGGGTGCGTCGCCTGCGTCGCGGGCACCTTCTCGACCCTCCAGGCGGCCCCGTCCCCGTCCAACTGCTCGCTCTGCCCGCCGGGCACGTACACCCCGCTCGCCTCCACGAACTGCTCGGCCTGCGAGCCGGGCACCTACTCCACCGCCCGCGGCGCGCCCACGCACGCCACGTGCCTGGACTGCCCGGCCGGCACCTACTCGGGCTCCAACGCGTCCGGCTGCCTCGCCTGCGTCCCCGACACGTACTCTGACGCCCGCGCCACGGTCTGCCTCGCCTGCCCGGCCTACTCGCACTCCCCGGGCAACACGGACCTCACGGGCTGCCTGTGCGAGCCGGGCTTCCAGTACGTCGGCCTGACCTACCCGTTCACCTGCCAGGACTGTCCGCCGGGCACCTGGAGCTACCTGCACTCCCCGCTGTGCAATTCCTGCCCCGCCGGCACCGCCAGCCCGTTCTACCGCGCCACGGACCCCTCGACCTGCAAGGCCTGCCCGTCAGGCGCCTACTCCCTCGCCTCCGCCGCGTACTGCACGCTCTGCCAGGCGGGCAAGTACACCCCTGCCCCCCAGCTCAGCGCCTGCGCCACCTGCGCCCCAGGCTACTACGCCTTCCAGAACGCGTCCGCCTGCCTCGCCTGCCAGCCGGGCCAGTACTCGTCCGCCGCGGGCGCGGGCCAGGCCTGCGCCGCCTGCGACCCGGGCGCCTACTCGCCCGCCCAGGCCGCCACGGTCTGCCTCGACTGCCCGGGCGGCCGGTACGTCCCGCTCGACGCCCGCTACCAATGCCTCGTCTGCGCGCCGGACACCTTCTCGGAGAACCGGTCCACCGCCTGCTACCCGTGCCCGACCCACAGCCACAGCGGGGGCGGCACGCCTGCCTCAGGCTGCCTCTGCGACGCGGGCTACTACCCGTTCTACCGCGCGCGCGCCTCGGGCGGCGTCGAGTCCATCGTCGGCGCCACCCTCAAGCAGCACGTCTACCCGGGCGCCGCGGGCACCTTCACGCTCTACCTGCCCACCCTCGTCACCGCCTACTGCGACGCCGTCCCGCTCGGCCAGGCCCTCTGGCCCCTCGGGACCTACCTGATCGACTGGGGCTACCAGGGCTGCTCCCAGGTCACCCTCGCCTACACCGTCGACGGCGCCTTCTACCCGTACCTCAGCCCCACGTACTTCCTGTGCGCCCCCTGCTCCCCGGGCTCCTTCTCGCCCGCCAACGGCAGCCGGGCCTGCACGCCCTGCCAGAACGGCACCGAGCAGCCCGCCTCCACCGCCACCGCCTGCGCCGCCTGCGCCCCGGGGTACGTCGCGCCCTACCTCGGCACCCCGAGCTGCGCCCAGTGCGCCCCGGGCACCTACGAGACCGGCGCCCGCCTCGCCTGCGCTGCCTGCGCCCAGGGCTCCTTCTCGTCGGTCAACGCCACGGTCTGCCTCGCCTGCCCGGCCAACACGTACTCCCCGGCGGGGGCCAGCGCCTGCCCGACCTGCCCGGCCCTCTCCAATTCCTCGGGCGGGGGGCCGCTCCTGAGCTGCGTGTGCCAGCAGGGCCTCCTGCGCCAACTGGATCCGGCCTTCGTCTGCCAGCCCTGCCCGTTCGGCACCTACTCCCTCCAGAACGCCACGATCTGCTCCGAGTGCGTCTCGGGCCTCTACTCGACCGCCGTCTCGTCCTCGTGCACCCTCTGCGCCGCCGGCACCTACCAGCCGTCCGCGCGCCAGAGCGCCTGCCTCCTCTGCCCGCCGGGGTCCCTCTCCGACTGGGGCAGCTCGTTCTGCCCGGCGTGCCCGGCCCCGCTCTACTGCACGGGCGGGGGGCAGTACGCCCAGTGCCCGCTCGGGACCTACTCGGCCACCGCGGGCCTCTCCTCCCTGTCCGGCTGCCCGCCCTGCCCGGCCAACGCCTTCTGCCAGACCTCGGGCGACTTCGAGCCCTGCCCGGACCACACCAGCTCCGCCCAGGGCGCGGTCACCAAGCTCAGCTGCATCTGCGACGTCGGGTACCAGTGCACGTACTCCAAGGCCGTCCGCGTCAACGTCACCCTCCCGCTCACCCAGGCCCAGTTCGACCTCGTCCGCGACCAGTTCCTCCAGGCCGTCGCGGCCGCCGCGGGCGTCGACCCGGCTCAGGTCTCCATCGTCGGGCTCTCCTTGCTCAGCCCGGCCAACCAGACCCACAGGCGCGTCCTGGGCACCCCCTCCGGCCCCGTCTGGCCGCTCCTGGCCGCCCCGTACGCCCCGTACGACCTCCTGGTCCAGGTCCACGTCGTGGGCGTCGAGCACATCCCGGTCCCCCGCCTGCGCCGGCGGCTCCTGCTCCGCGGCCTGCGCGCCCGGCGCACCCGCGTGCGTCAGGCCCACGCCATCCACGCGACCCCGAGACGGTTGCGCTGGGCGTGAGCCACACGCCAGAAAAAAATGCTTCCTGCTGCCTATTTAAACACGCCTGGGCCGCGCGCACGACGTTCGGATTGGTTAACCCCCGTGTTTGCTTCGTGAATGCCACAAAAAATGTCCGCCTCGTCTGCGGCTAAGGGCAAGGCTGCCCAAGCCCCCCAGGCCCCTCAGCAGAAGCCTGTCAAGAAAGACGCGTCCAAAGACCACGTCGAAAGAGCAGTCATTGTGGATCCCGAGTTTTACAAACACATCCGCAAAACGCTGACTCCTGAATCGATGGTGAAATTGGCTGAGGCTCAGAAAGAGCTGGAAGAAACACCTGGGTGTGTCTATAATCACGAGTATGGAATGCTCCAGGGCCTTGATCAAAGGTTGGCGCAGGAGGTCACGGATGGCGGGCTGATAAACATCGGGATCGCACTTGGAACGCGACTCAATTACCCGTACACATCCACGAACCCCGAACCCGCTGCGATTATGGACACTGTCAAGAACAAGGAAGGCAAGATTCTCCAACACGGTTCCTGTGACCTGCTTCACGACCTGCAGACATTTTTCACCACGATTAAGCCTATGATGAGTAAGGTGTCGTTTGACCAAATGGAGAAGTTTCACGACACGCTGGGCAGTGATCAGAAAAAGTTTTTTAGTCCGCTCATGACAGTTATGAAGGAGACCTACAAGCTTGCAGGCAATCACCCCAAAATCGTTAAGCATCTCAGTGGGATTGAGAAAGCGGTGCATGACTTGCAGAAGCAAATCAAGCACGGGGTCAAGAGGGAAGGGTTGCCTAAGGCTACCTGGCTCACAGGCATTCCGCAACTGTTGTCCGGTCAGAAAAACGAGGAAGCCCAAAAGGCTCGTGAAAAGTACCTTGAGGTTTTCTTCCAAGCCACTGGTATTCGCTCTGAGGCAGCACTAAAGTACCTTCAGGACTACAAAAAGGATGCGGTCCCCAAACAGGCGTCCAAACCACGGACCAAGCGCCAGCGCGCCTCAAAACCCACAGACGCCATCGAAAATGACGGCGACGATGAGGATCATGCGAGCGACATCGACGATCCCGAAGATGACGGGGTTGATCGTCCGCATAAGTGGGCAGCCATTCCGGCACCGAAGGGCGGTTCTGCGGGCCAGAAACCGGCAAAACACGCCAATCCCCAGAAACAGCAGGCATCTGCTGGGGGGCGCCAACCGCAGGCATCTGCTGGGTGGGCCCCATCGCAGGCCCCTGCTGGGGACTCGGCGGGTTCAGGCCGACGGGTTACTTCTTTCAGAGGTCAAGTCAACTATGAAAAGAAGAGCGATGAAGATGTTGGCGAAACTGAGGACGAAGAAGACTCTGCCGGTCACGGCGCGGCCCCGCGGATCGCTGGTGACCAGGACGGTCCTGGTCAGTCCCCGGCTGCTCAGGCTGCAGCTCGGGCTGCGGCTCAAAGGGCTGCGGCTGCGGCAGGTGGAGGGGACGGCGGCCCTGGACAGTGAACCGTTCACGCGCCGGCTCGTCCTGGGGCCTTAGCCAGGACACGCGGACAGATTGACACCGGCCCGTTCATTCGGGTCGGGCGTTGGTCATGGCAAGCACCGAAGCGACGCTGAACATGCGTCTTAGAATAAATCCTACTTCCATTTTATTGCACCCGCGCTATAAAGCGACGCGCGCGTCTGGAAAGCACCCACCCATGCGCGCGAGCCTGCTGCTCCTGCTCCTGCCCCTGGCGCACGGATTCTGCCCGCCGTTATTCTACCTGTCGGACGACGGGGTCTCGTGCCAGCCGTGCCCGCCGTGCCGCGCGCCCTTTGAGGTGCTGGCCCCGTGCGGGCCCGGCCCCAGCCCTGGCGTGTGCGGGTCCGGGATCCGGGTCGAGCTGCGCATCGGGGGCGCCGATGGGGCCGGCCTCAACCTGACGGCCGCGCTCGCCGGCTACTCCGGGCTGGCCGCGCCCGCCGTCGAGGCCACGGGGCTTGACGTCATCCTCCGCCCGTGCCCCACCGCGTCGGAGTACCGCTCCCTCGTGGACTTCCTGTGCCACCCCTGCCAAACGTGCGCCCCGCCCATCCCCGTCGAGGCGGCCCCGTGCGTCACGGCCCACGACCGCGTGTGCATCCCGCCCATCGCCGTCATGCTGCAGGCCAACGGCACCGACCTCATCCTGGACCCGTCCCTGCTGGCCCAGCTCCTCTCGACCCTGGCCCGCAACGGGTTCAACGCCAGCTTCTCCACCGCCACGTACGACCAGGTCTACGTCACGCGCATCGTGTGCCCGCCCGACCACTTCCGGTCCCAGACCACCGGGCTGTGCACGCCCTGCACGCAGTGCCCCGCCTACCGCCTCGAGTCCGTCCCGTGCACCCCGGACGCCGACCGCGTGTGCGGCACGCCGCTCGTCTCCGGCTTCCTGCTGCAGGGCGCGCCCTTCACCGCCGAGCTCGCGGGGGCCTGGAACCTGTCCCTCTTCCAGTTCGCGCCCGACGGCAACGCCCTCGCCCTGTCCCAGGCCCCGTGCCCACCCTCCCGCTTCCGGTCCCCGCTCGACAACCTGTGCCGCCCGTGCACCGAGTGCGGCCCGGGCGAGTTCGTGCTCCGCAACTGCTCGTCGGGCGGCGACCGCATCTGCTCGGGCGCGGTCGCGCTCAACGTGTCCGCCCTGCGCGCCGCGGGGGTCAACGTCTCCGCGCTGGACCTGCCCGCGCTGCAGGCCGTCCTCGCCGCCGCCCTCGCTGCGTCCCAGCCCGTCCCGCTCCCGGCCCAGTTCCCGCTGGCCCCGCGCGACGTCGTGGGCCTCACCCTCACGCCTCTGCCCTGCCCCCAGGGCGCGTACCTGGACCTGTCCCGCCTCGCGTGCCTGCCCTGCACCCAGTGCGCCGCGGGGGCCTTCCTGGCCTCCCCGTGCACGCTGTCCGCCGACGCGCGCTGCCAGGCCTGCAGGACCTGCGGGGCGCTCGAGGCCGTCGTCCGTGACTGCTCCGCCGCCTCGGACCGGGTCTGCGGAGGGTCCCTCGGCCTCCAGGTCTACATCGCCAACGGAACCTTCCTGAACCGCACGTTCCTCGTCGACGCGCTGCTGGGGCGCCTGCTCGCCGGCCTCCCGCCGGGCTCCAGCGTCGACGCCGGCTACCTCGACCACTGGAACGCCGTCTTCTCCGTCATCGCGGGAGCCTACGTGGGTTACGACGTGAGCGTCGAGCGGCTCCGGTGCACAGCCTCACAGTACGCGGACCCGGTGACGCAGCGGTGCCTCCCGTGCTCGACCTGCGCCGCCACCGCCTACCAGGTCGCGCCGTGCACCAACGTGTCCGACGCCGTCTGCGCCGCGTGCGGCACCTGCGCGGCGGGGCAGTACGAGGCCTGCCCGTGCGGGCCCCGGACCAACGGGACCTGCGCGGGTGGTAACCGCGTCTGCTACGCCTACTCCAGCGCCGACTTAGCCATCAACGTGACCCTCCTGGCCCAGTACACCGCGGCCGACCTGTCAGCCGCGTACCTCCCGGCCATGCAGGCGCACATCCGGGCGCAGACCCTCGCCGCCACGGTGACGGTGCGCGTCGCCGCGACCAGCGCGTTCCAGGGCACGGCCGTCGCCAACGGGGACGGGACCGTCACGGTCTTCTACGGCAGCCCTGCCGTCGAGCGCATCCTATACCCCATCGCGGGGCTCACCCCGTCCCCCACGGTGCTCCGGCACGCCCTCGTCATCACCCTCGGCGTCCTGTACGCCCAGCCCAACCCGGAGCGCGACTTCTCCGTGCTCATCGAGCGCGGCCTGCGCAGCGCCGAGTCCTTCCTCGTCCCGGCCGCGGCCGCCCAGAACGCCACCGCGCGCCGCCGGCTCCTCGCCAGCAACGACACCGGGGTCAGCTGCCCGCAGGACTCGTACGCGGTCGCCTACCCGTTCATCGGGCCCCTGTGTGTGCCTTGTCAGAATGACCCGGTCCTCGCCGCCGACGCCAGCACCCCGCCCGCGCTCCGGTGGCAGCTCGCCTCGTCCCCGTGCCCGCTCGACTACGCCCGCGCCTGCCCTGGCGGCAACTCACCCCCCCAGTGCGTCCCGCGCTTCTCCGGGGCCCTGCTCGTGTCCGCCACGGGGTCCGAGCCCACCCCGCTCGCGTGCCCGTCGGGCCAGGCCTCGGCCACCGACCCGGCCACGGGATCCCCGCTGTGCGTGGGCGTCCCGTGCCCGCCGGGCTACACGGGCGTCGCCGGGTACTGCTTCCCGTGCCCGCCGGGCGCCTTCAAGCCCGCCGTCGGGGACGCCCCGTGCACGCCCTGCCCGGCCAACACCTTCGCGCCCACGCCTGCCGCCGCGCGCCTCCTGGACTGCCTGGCCTGCCAGAACCACTCCACCTCGCTGCCGGGCGCGTCCGTCTGCACCTGCGACGCAGGATACACAGGGCCGGCCTGCGCCCCGTGCTCGCCGGGCACCTACAAGTTCCTCCCGGGCAACGCCTCCTGCGCCCCGTGTCAGCCGGGCGGGCTCTCCCAGAGCCCTGCCAGCCTGCACTGCCTCGCCTGCGCCGCAGGAGCCTTCGCGCCCGCCCAGGGCCTCAGCGCGTGCCTCGACTGCGGGCCGGGCCTCTACCAGAACCTGACCGGCGCCTCCGGCTGCGCCCCGTGCGCGCCGGGGTACGTCTCCCTCCTTGCCCCGCCCCGCACGAGCTGCGCGGGCTGCCCCGCTGGCGTGTTCTCGCCCACCCCTGGCGGCAGCGCCTGCCAGGCCTGCCAGCCGGGCACCTACTCCCGTCCAGTTGCGTCCGCCTGCACCCTATGCGCCAACGGCACGGGCGTCTCGGGGCAGGCCTGCGTCTCCTGCCGCCCTGGCGAGTATGGCGTCCTCGGGCTCTGCTTCCCGTGCCCGCCCGGCGCGTACAACCCGGCGTTCGGGCGCACCGCCTGCGTCCCGTGCGCCCCGGGTGGCTTCACCAACTCCCCCGGCGCCATCGACCAATCCCAGTGCCTCCCGTGCCCGGAGACCACCTACTGGACCCCGCTCGGCTGCCTCGCCTGCCCTGCCAACACGGCCTCCCCGCGGGGCTCCCTCACGGCGCGCGACTGCCTCGCCGTCCCGGGCTTCTACGGCCTCCCGGGGCAGCGCGCGCTCGCCTGCCCGTCGGGCTCCTTCTGCCCGCAGGCCAGCATGGCCCCGTCCAAGTGCCCGGACGGCGCCGTGTCCGCCCAGGGCAGCCAGGCCTGCACCGTCCGCGCCGACACCTCCCTGGTCCACCAGTTCGACGGCCTCGTCGCCGCCAGCTGGTTCCTCGTCACCTTCCTGGGCATCGCCTGCCTCGTGCGCACCAAGCGCTTCTGGCGCCGGCGCGCGGATTCGGGCCAGTATTCCCGCTATTAAAGACCGGGGCGCGTCACTGAGCGTTTACGTGCTTGATCATGTTGACCCGCGACCTCATTCAAGAGCGCTACGATCGCTTGACCGCGTTCGTCCAAACAATCCTGCTTGCAGGAGCCATCCTGGCGCCCAACCAGGACCCGGACGATGCCTGGGATCGCACCCTGCGCATCTGGGACCAGCACGACAAGGAGCTGGCGCGCATGGCCGAGGAGGATGGCGTGGGCGAGTTCCGTTCGCCCGCCGTCTCGAGCAACGTGCCCGAGTGGAGCCTGCGCATCCAGTTTCGTTCGGACCGCGGGGTATTCTCAGAGACCCTCCCGCTGAATCAGGGGTGGTTAATCGACGACATCTTCTCTGTCGTCATGGAGGTGTACCAGCTCTTCAATCCGTTCCAGGTCTTCGTGGTTCGTCCGAGCCTGCAGGAGTTCGAGCTGCACACCGAGGGCAGGGTTGTCAACATGGTGCAGCAGGCGCTGCGGGAGTCGACGAGCGATCGCGACGCCGATAAGGTGGAGCAGGCGCTTCAGGCGGCGATGCCTGAGGTCGGGCTTGCGATCGAGATGGCGACCTGCGCGGGCCCGTCGGATTTCCAGATCTCGAGCGCGTTGGCCCTGGGCCATCGCACCATTTTTGATGCCCAGTTGCTCAAGGCCAATGCAATGCCGGAGGAGGAGGACGACGAGCTGTACGAGCCGGTCGTAGCCGCGGCCCCAGATGCCATGCAGGTAGATCCTGTGCAGCAGCAGCTGGCCGAGCTCGACCACCAGATCGACCAGTGCGGCATGGACGACGCGAGCGCCGCCCTGATCCGTCAAATGATCCTGGGCGAACGCCAGTAACGCGCCCGCCAGCCACGCGCCCGCCAGTAACGCGCCCGCTCACAACGGCACCGGATGAATAAACCCCCGAAAGCACGCATTTATCCCCCTTTCGCCCGCTATTTGAGGCCCCCCCGCGCGCGCTTGCCAAGCCCCATGGCCTCCAGCGCGGCCCCGACCGACCCGGAGCTCCTCGAATCCCTCAGGCTCCTGCACCAGCGCCTCTCGCGCATCGAGGAATTCCACGCCAGCCAGCTCGCGTGGCCCTCGATCCCCACCAATTACAACCCGTTCAGCGGGGCAAGCAAGAGCGAGCTCGAGCGCCTGGCCGCGCTCGAGGCGTACCGCGTCACGGACGAGCAGATCCGCAACGACCACGCGCGCGCGCTCGTCCTGCACGACGCCCTCTTCCAGGCAGTCAACGAAAAGATCAAGCAGCTCCAGGCCCGCGTGGGCATGATACCCACCGCGCCGCCGTCCGTGCCGCCCCAGTACGCCCCGCCGTCCGCGCCTCAGTATCAGCCCCCGCCGCAGTATCAGCCCCCGCCGCAGTATCAGCCCGCGCCGCAGTACCAGCCCCCGCCGCAGCCCCCGCCCGCGCCCCCGCAGGCCTATCCCGAGCCCTCCTCCACGCCCGAGGCGCAGGCCCGCTTCAGGAGCCGCGCGTGAATACACACCTGTCGATATACCCCACCCTCTGAAAAATTCGCGCGATCACGCACGGGTCCGGCCCTACTTAGGGTTCTCCCCACCATGCCCGCGCCCCATGCCCGCGCCCGCGACCTCGTGCGCCACCCCTGACTCGGAGGACTTTGTCGGCTTCATGCTCAGCAAGGCCTACGACGTCCTCAGCGAGGGCCACTTCAAAAAGCACCTGATCCAGTGCCGGGACCGCGGCGACGCCTGGGCCGTCAAAATGCACGCCCAGCAGACCCGCATCGCCCAGCGCTGCCGAAAGATCCAGACCCGCATCTCGGGCATGCACGACACCCCGCAGCAGGCCGAGTGGGCGGGCATCTGCCGCGACGTCATGGCGTCCGCCCAGCCCCCGATCCGCGTCTTCACGGGCTTCAGCCGGTGCAGCCTCACTGGCGAGGCGCTCGACTACAGCATCGACCTCACGCGCGCAGGCAAGAACAGCAAGGGCGTCTACGTCCACCTACGCTTCTGGCACTTCTTCATCTTCCTGTGGTTCACCGCCAAGATCGAGTACATCATCCGCTCCTGCACCAAGCAGTGGATGGAGGCGCTGCAGGACCCCCAGGCGTCGCCCAAGGACTTCACTGGCCTCTGCGAGCGCTTCCGCGGCGAGAACGAGCCCCTCATCCACCAGATGGGCGCGCTCTTCCAGCGCGCGCACGACTTCGTGTCCGTCAGCGTCGACCTGTACCAGGCCCAGTTCGACGTCCAGCCCGTCCTGCGCCCGCCGGAATCCTTCCTCAACCCCGAAACGGCCGCGGCCTGACCCGTCACGCGTGCATCAGCGGCGTGGTCTCGTCGTCCAGCAGCCCGGGGATCAGCTTCTTGCACTTGGAGCACTCCGTCGTGATGAACCCGCGGCACCACGCCATCCCAAACACGAACCCGTACAGCATGTCGAACATGTGCGTCGCTACAATGAACTGCATGTGCGTCGTTGTCAGTTTTTGTATCGCCCAAAAAAACGTGATGGTCGTCAGCTCCGCCAGCATGAACAGGATCGCATACAACATGCACTGGCCTTTGGGGCTTGAAAACCACGTGTCCCAGTTTTGCTTCATGACGCCCGCCAGAGCCGGCCCCGTTTCAAATACGCCCGCCGCTGGCAACCCCACGTTACACGCCGTTTCGGGGATTTTCGCGCCATCCTATTAAAACGTGGTGCCCGTCGCGCCTCCCGCAACGCAGCATGCTCAGCCTCACGCCCCCTCCTCCGTTGCTCGCCGCGGCCGCGCTCTTCATGCTGCTGCACATGAACCTCTGCCTGTGCCATCAGGGGCTCCACTACTTCCTCGCTGGCGCCTCGCACGCCGTCCAGCTCTACGGGCCCATCTCGTACCAGATCGTCTGCCACAGCATCGCGGTGCTCAAGGACCTCTTCTTTCTCCACATCCTGGCCACGAGGCTTTGCGAGTTTGTCTCCAGCCGACGCGGGCGTGTTGAGTAAAGTGCCGTGTTGGCTAACGGGTTAATCCGGTATTCCGAAAGGCATTACATAAGATAAACAGTCCGCTTGACTTACGGGATGAGCCACGTGCACAGCCGTGTGGTTATCAGCCAATGCGTGTTGCTCTGTCTCTGTTTCTGCATGCTGGGAACCAACACGATACTCAACAACATCAGGGCTTCCAAAAACCAGCATATCCCGCCCAACACGTTTTTGCTGAAAGAAAAAAATGTTTCGCCCCAGGCGAGGGCCTTGTTTCCTCCCCAGGACACGCCGCGCCCAGTGCAATACCCAAAAGCGAGCCTTGAGGCACCGTTGAATGACAGCGCATTCACCCTAATTGACCATCCAGAGGCCTCGGTCAAGGTTCTTGTTGGCATTTTCTGCAACGCGCAGAGGTACGATGAGGACAGGAAGCTTCGGGACGCGTACCGGACCACTCTGAAAAAATTCGCGATTAGGTACAAGTTTTTCTTCGGGAGCCTGCCCGAGAACGACATCATGCTGGAGAATAACATTCACAGGGATCTGTTGGTCGGGGATTTCGCGGAAAACGTGAATGAGGGCAAGAGCCTGCGCTGGTTTCAATACGCAAGCACGAGCGAGCCGGTGGATTACGTCATAAAGATGGATCAAGACACCGTCGTGGATTGGGCCAAGCTCCTATCCCTTCTGGAGCTAAACGCCAACCCTCCGGTCTACTTCGGAAACAGGGTCGTGTCCTGGGGGCTGGACCTCTCGGTGAGTCCGGTCCCCTCGGTAGCAGCCCCGTCCAACCAGTGTCAGATTTTCGGACGGGACGGCTGCTGGTTTTACATGTCAGGGGGGTTCTACGGGCTGTCATTCGACTTGGTCCTCCAGGTGAGCAACTGCCCGTTTGCCATGCAAAACACAGGGGCGCCCGAGGACGCAGTGACCGGCACTTGGTTGCTGAATTGCGCCGCCAACGTGCACACGCTGGACATCCCGTTTGGTTTCGCGCACTATCACTACTATCTGGACAAATCCGACATGGCGCACAAGATCATGCAGCAGAGCCTTCGTCCGTCCCCGAAGACAGGCTCAGGCACGGTCACGGCGTTCCTTGCAGGACGTCTGGGCAACCATCTGTTCATTGCCGCCTCCAGTTTCGGAGTGGCGTTGTCCAAAGGGGCCCAGTGGTGCATCCCGAACCTCGAGGGGAGCATGCTGGAAAAGGCCGTGATTTTTCATGTGCCCCCGGGCAACTGCAATCCAGAGGGGGTGGACGTCATGGACGAAAACGGAGGTTTCCTCGTTTTTCACCCCGGCATGATGCACGGGAGTCAGAGCGTCCTCATCAGGACCTACCTGCAGTCGTTCAGGTACTTCACGGCCTCCGGGCTGCCCTTCGAGCTGCGAACCATGGGGTACGGCGAACAGTGGGTCAAGGACAGGGGCGTTCGGATCGGAATACACGTGCGCAGAACGGATCAGTTCGCCGGACACGGGGCCAAGGACCCGGGCATAGACTACTTCGCGGCGGCCCTGCACATGCTTCAATACTCTGGCTCCCACGCAGTCGTTTGCACGGACGACCCCGAGTGGATCAGGAGCCACGCCCTCTTCGACGGCATGCACCTGTGCAACGGGTCGCCAGAGGAAGACATGGGCGTGCTGGCTTCGTGCCCCGACCTCATCATGTCCGTGGGGACGTTCGGATGGTGGGCAGGCTACCTCAGATCGTTCAAGGGCAGGACCATTTACTACCCGACGCCGTTCCTGAGGGAGCTGGATTATCACGAGCACTTCCCGGCGCACTGGACCCCCGTGTCGGATCATGACATCGAGCAGTTCAGGTTCACCCACCAGACATGTAACGTGACGCTCGTCACCTCGTATTTCGCCATAAACTCGAAGCACAGTGTCGATGAATACAAGCAGTGGATGCCCAACATGCTGTCTCTTGACGCGTGCATGGCGGTCTACGCGCCAGGCGCCTGGAAAGACGAGATACTGGGGCATCGCCGCGGGCGCCCCACGCATTTCGTGCCCGTGGAGCTCAACGACGCGGCCCTCCGCCTGAATCGGACCGAGGCGTTTTGGGCCTCGCAGGTGGGGCTGGATGTCGAGGCGCACCTGCACAAAGGCTGGGAACTGTACTGGGTGTGGGCCTTGAAAGCGGTGTTCCTGCGCGACGAGGTCCTGAAAAACGTCTTCAAGTCCAGCCACTTTTTCTGGATGGACATAGGGTGCATGAGAGACGGCAAGTACAGCGGGAGGGCTCTGCAGTCCGTGCCCCCTCAAGTGGAGGACCATCCATCGAGCGTCTTTTTCACCAAAGTGCCCCTGTCGCCCGCGGGCGATTACTCGTTGGCGGGGGCCATGTGGGGCGGCAGTGCGTCCGCGGTTCTTCGGTTCCACGACGCGTACTTTCGTGTTTTCAACGCCAGGGCCGACCAGGGCGCCTTCGTGGGCAAAGACCAGACCCTGTTCGACCTGGCCTGCCTCCAGAACGCAGGCCTGTGCGTGCAGATCCAGCCAGATGCCAGCGTGTACGACATATGGTTTTTCACCCTCCCGTTCCTCTTGGGCGACGTCCCAGACAACATCCCGACACTGATGACCCCAGAGCCGTCCGTCGAACGCGTCCTGATCACGACCATGCTGACAGACAGCGTCGATTCCTATCACCGGGGCGCGCTGGCGTTGATGAGCTCCATCAGGAAAGACCTGTCCTTCATGACCCAGTCGAGACAGTTTGATTTTTGCATCCTGGAGCTGGACTACAAGCCCATTCAAGACCCCGGCATCCGACAGGCGCTGGAATACGCAGGGTGGACCCTGAAGACGGTGCCTCATATCCCGCCAAGAGCGGGGACAGACACGTTCCCCCGCTTCATCGATCAATTCTCCAAGCTCAACGTGTGGAACATGATCCAATACGACAGGATCCTCTACATGGACAGCGACTGTCTTGTGGTCGGCACGTTGGAGGAGCTGCTCTCCATCGAGCTGGGAGATTCGCTGTGGGTGACCAGAGACATCAGCGGGGGGAGATGGGTGTCGGGGTTCAACATGGGCGTCTTCATGATTCGCCCGTCGCAGCAGGAGTTCCACAGGCTGATCCGGGACAAGGATGACCCTTCTGTCGTGTTTGACACGATGATGTCCGAGCAAGGGTTTCTGAATGTCGTCTACGCCAATCGTTGGAGGGATTTCGGATTCAGGAACAACGCCAATCTGGCTGCCTTCTCGGATGACCACGATCTCTGGGTAAAACAGGAGGAGGCCGGCCTCAACATAATTCATTACACGATGAGCAAGCCCTGGGGGTGTGAGGACAGATACGCCCAGGTGTGTCAGTCGTGGAATCATTTCAGCTCTGTGGCGGCCAGAGGCCCCGAATTTTACACGACCCTCGTGACTGCCTTGTACGATATCAAACGACACGACAGGGCTTTTGAGGACTACAGGTCATGGACTGCCCAAACGCTTGAAATCAGGATGCCCATGATCGTATTCTCCGCTCCAGAGGATTTGACATGGATAAGAGAAGCCCGTGAAAGAGCCCTGTCTGGCAGTTTCATCCCCACGCTCTACGTCCCGGAGAGGGAGATCCCTCTTGCCAATCTCGTGCAGGACGTCAAGACGATTCTGTCAGACATGCAACTGGCAAATTCCCATAACGGGGCGATCGAGTGGCTGAACGAGCTGTACATCCCGTTGCAGTTCTCGAAGGCGGTTTGGTTACAGAAAGCCATGGAAACAAATCCGTTCAAAAGCTCAAATTTCTTTTGGATCGACGCTGGCTTGAGCCGGTTCTTCCAAGATGGGCAGCCGCAAAGCCGGTTCCGTTTGCTTGAACGAGCGAATCTATCTGCCGACCGGATTTACGTGACAGCGACCGAGTATTTTCAGGACTTGGACTCCAAAACGCCAGACGAGATCATAGGCACCCAGAGGAATTACCTGATGGGCACTGTTTTCGGCGGAAACGCAGGCCCTTTGCTCAAGGTCTGCAATGAGCTTGTCGACGTACTGCGCTCAGACATGATCCAGCAAAACAGGCTGGACAACGAGCAGATAGGGCTCAGCGTTGTCTACCTCAAACACAAAGACCTTTTCGAGCCCCTCGATGCAGCCGGCATGGGGTGTCATGTTGTGTGCAAATGAAACCCTCAAAGCAACTCGTTCAATCCCGGATGATATCAAGCCTGATCAAGGCCTCCAGCACGGCCAAATCCGTGGCGTTCTCGCCGCCCGTGCACTTCATGGAAACTCTTGCTGTCGGCACGACTTTCCTGGCAAACAGGAAATCCGTGTGCTGCTGCAGGCCTAGCAGGAAACAGTAACTCACCGGATTCAGCTGGTGATTGATATCCACGCTCGTGTCAAACCAGTAGGGGAGCGCGCCTTGGAACAGGCTGTTTTCGTGATAATCCCCCCAGTGCACGTAGGTCGAGCACAGCCCCTGCTCGACCAGCAGCCTCTCCCCCGAGGTGTCGGTGATTCTCAATCCGCCTTGATTGACATCGCTCCAAACGCGCTCCTGCGTGTAATTCAAGCTCCCGTGCAACTCGGGCGGGGTGATCAGGTACTCATCCTCGCACCCTCTCATGTTCTCCGTCGGCTTGCGGTCGAGTCTCAGCTGTCTTGAAGCTTCCGCATAACTCAGTATGATCCACTGGTGGTGTTTCGGCCGCTCATGTCCGGTTTCCACAGACGCCCATTGCGCAACAGGAGTCACACAGATCCAGCTGGCGTTATCCCGGATCAGAGAAAGGCGCAGTTCCGAAAATTTCCGAAGTGGAACGTGCGTTGGAGACAACAGGATGAACTTGTGGTTGTGAATGTCTTCCAGGGCGGCCTGGATGAGGGCCAATGTAGCGGAAATTAGGTCTTGACAGTAGACAGTCCGCCGTTGATATTCCGGTTTCAGCAAGAATTGTTCAAAGAACACGGGCATGTTCGCAATCGTCTGGTTTGGATCCACGTGCAGGTACAGCGTCCACTGTTTCGCCGGAGCGTTTGCAAAATACCGGTACCAGATCTCGGACGTTTCGAATTCCTTGGACAGGAGGAACAGGAACGCTATTTTCTTTTCGGGCAGCGCCTTCACGACAGCGGCGTGCGAGCTCAATTTTAGCGTGTTATTCCGCCTGGTATTGTTCAGAACAAACGCCCACCCAATACTGGGATAAAACCAGTACAACTCCTTCATTATGTTCATGATGCACATGAAAAGGATGACCATGAGCCAGGCCTTTATCCTGTTCATCTTCCAGCCCCTGCATGCGTTTGAATAAAGTTAAATATGATCTCGTTAATTGTGTCCGGTACACCAGGCAAACACCAGTGCAGACAATCAAAGTGCGCACCAAACTTGAGGGAATGCTCGTTCGGATGCGCATCCGCCCGCTGTTCAATCAATTTCAGGACATCCATCACATGGAGGTTGGGCGAGCCGGGATCCCTCCGTCTCTCGTGTAACAAAGCCTCCCTGATCCACATCTGTAACATGTCCCGATGAGCAGGCTGCCTGGAACAGGGCAGGCTCCAGGGCTGGTCCGAGATCTTTCCTGCCCAATGGGGCAGGTCGGGGGTTTTCCAGATGACTTGAACCCCGGCAGGCAGCCCTTGCAGCGCCTTCCACCGCGCGTTGACCGCGTTCCGTATCATCTCTCTCGCGTGATCCGCGTGTAAATCATCCACGTTGGGGAGACCGGAATCCGCGCGCCGCCACGCCGAGCCCACGCTGATGATCACATAGTCGAAGCCGGAGAGCTCGTGAACGTTTTCCGGCCTTATGAAATCACGCCACCCCGAAAGCAGCTGCTGGACGCGCACGTCGAATTCCGGGTAATACGAATCGTACGCCAGCTTGTACCCCTCGGACCATGTCAGGCCCGTCTCTGGCTCGGTCATCAGGACGCACTGCAGGGACTGCTGCTGGTTGCGCGCCATGCTGTCCCCCACGAACGCAATGCTCTTGTTCCTGAACCACTCCAGGAAGGCCCGCCGCTCCAGAGGGCGCGGGCGACACCCGGGTCTGCGCGGCGTCCACGCCCAATCCAGGTACGACCTGTTATTCGCCCTGCAGTCCTGGCGCTGGTCGATGGCACACCACTCGTAACCCGGGGGCTGCCTGTACCCGTCGCTGTACGTCCAGGTTCCATCCAGAAAGTCGTCCAGGGAGCACGAGATGGGCTCGGCCCTCTCGTGCTCTTGTTTGACAAGCTTCGCCAGACGCTCCTGCCGGCAGAAAGCACTGTACATCGCCAGGATCAGGAGCTGGCTGGAGACTATCAGGCAGTACCCGAAACGCATATGCACGCCGGGACGCCCAGCCGAATTAAATAGAAAAACAAGCCGTTTATTCAGTATTTAAACCACGAATGCCCCGGCCTCCCCAGCCAGATTTTTGAAATCTCTCCCCGCGCGATGCTCTACACCATCCTCGACGCCCTCACGCCGCCGCCCGAGTACTACACCGAGGCCTGCTGGGTCGGCACGGTTGTCCTGACCCTTCTGGCCATCCTGTTCGTCATCAGTGTGCCTCGGCTGCTGTACTACGTGCTCTCCCAGACCATGCACACGGCCTTCTGGTATATCACCCGGATCATCCAGGTCCTCTGCGTGATGCTCCTGATCGCGGCCGCGGGCGTGGCGCTCAACATCCGCGCCATCATCCGCGTCGCCCTGCTCGGCTGGTACGTGGCGTCGGGCTCGTACCGCGTCGTGACCAGCCCGATCAAGTACATGCGCCCGGTGCCCAAGGAGGCGCGCCTCGACCTGCAGTTCGCGGTCCTGCCGCGCGTCCTCCACTCGGACTCCAGCCTGCCCATCCGGACCCGCGCGGCCATTCTCGAGGTCTGGGCCGACGTCCTGGCCGACTCCCTGCGCGGCTGGAAGCTGCCTGAGATCCAGGCCGTCCTCGCCCGCATCGAGTCCCACCGCGCCACCCACAAGGAGTACGTGCAGCTTGCCCTCATCTCGGACATCTACAGCCGCGTCGGCAGCTGCACCACGTTCGCCAGGGCCGACTGGGCCGGCCTCGACCGCGTCAGGGACTCCGTGTGCCCGGCCAAGTGAGCGCTAGAGCATCGCTCGTAATAAATCGCTAAATCCATGAATCCAGTAACACGCGCTTCAACGAGCTGATGAAAACGTTTATTCATTTAAATTTCGCAGCGTGTCTTGTTTAATTATACGATTTGAAGCACTTGCGCAACAAGGCCTGCGCATTCCTGTCTTGTTTGATGAATTGACCAGTGCTGCAAGATACCTGACATACAAACATGTTCGACTGGTATGCATGCTCATACAGGCTCATCTGGAGTGTGGAATCCTTAAAGACGCGGACTGACACGTCCCTGTCCGTTTTATGGACAGTCCCGATGAGTTTTTCGTCCAGCGTAAAATCTACAACGTTTTTGTAGGAAAGCTTGCAGATTCTGGTATAATGGATCTGCTCAAACTCGTTGAAGTATTTGTCTAGCTCAAGCACTCCGGAATCAAACAAAGCAGTCAAGACATTAGTGCACTGGTTATCCATGATAACTTATACTGCTGGCCAAGACAAACTGTTTTTATACTGGAAGGCTTCTCACTAATCTTAGTCACTGGCACATCGACGCGCGCTCTACAGGTCATCACTCAAAAAGAACGGTTTATTCGATAAGCAGGGGCGCATTTTGGGGCTCATGCGGGGCCAAGACACGGATTAGACCGGATCGCCGAAGGCTTCCTTGAGCCCGAATTGGGCCTCCAGGCTCGTCATCTGCATGATGAGCTCGGCAGCCGTGGCCCTGCGCCGCGGGTACAGCACCATGGAGCGGGCAAGAACACCAAGAATAGGGCATGGCACGTCCCACTGCTTCCAAAGTGCTTCGAAGTTTTCAGCCGTCCAACACGGGAACAGCGGGTCACTCACGTATCCGGGCAGACGCGTGACGCCTGGCCACGACGTCTCCGTGGGCGTGCCAAGGAGTTGGAACATCTTGATTTTCGTGACCAAGTGCAACTCTTCCCAACCATTTGGCCCCAAAGACCTGCCGTCATAAAACAGGGATGCCTTCTGAATCATTCGAGCGACGATCATAGCCAGGCTCCATACGTCGGCCTTCGCGGGGTCGTACAAATTGTCCCCGAGGAGCAGTTCGACGGCACGAAAGGGTAAGGCGCAGATCCCTTCGCAGGTATAACCAGGTTGGTCTGTGGTTTTTGAGATGCGCGCCTGCTGATTCGTCAACTCGCAGCTCACCCCAAAATCACAGATCTTCAGTTTCTGAAACGTCTGGTCCAGCACCACATTTCGGGTGGTCAAATCTCGATGAGCCCATCCCATGTTATGCAAGTGATTCAGGCCCTCCAGCAGCTGTCGCGTAAACATCATCAGATTCGCCTTCTTGATCTCCGGCGTCCTACTGAACTCCGGATTAAAGATGAAGCTCTCGAGACATCCGCCGGGCATGTAGGGCATCACGATCAACACGGTATCGTCTTCTGGCAACCCAAAGCAGTCATGTGCTGGCATGAGGTTTTCGTGTTTGCTTGCATCCTGCTCCAACATTTTCATAAGCCGACACTCGTCCATGAGGTAATGTATAAATTCGTAATCTTCCCCATTCGGGCATCGACAGGCCTTGATCGCAAACGCCTGGCCAGTCTCGGCGGATCTTACCTCGAAGACTTTGCCAAACGTTCCCTCACCGATTCGGCGAACCGCTTTCCCAATCTTGGGTTTGCGTAGGTTTGTACAGACAAATTCAAGCATCTCTTCCATGACCTCGCAGTCGTTCCTCTCGCTAGCATCAGCGGCCCCGCTCATCTCTGCACCAAAACCTGCTAGAGCGCGCGCCCTGCCCGAAACCCCCTTTAATACGCGCGCTGTAACTCGCGTTCGCACATTGAAACGGGTTTATTCATGGCGCAACGAGACACTCACGGGACAGCTCAAAGGCAGGCCCGAAACAGCTCAAAGGCCGGGCTGCCAGTACCCCGGGCGGGTCGGGACACGGTCCCGGTACGCCCCAACCAGCTCGCACCGCTCCCCGTTGAACAGCTCCACAATGCGGGTGTGCACGCGTTTCTTAGTCTCGAACAGGCGCACCTCATAGAGCGTCACGAACATCTCAGGGACAAGCAAAACATCGCCCTCACGCACGAATCGCTGCAGGTGCTCGTCCCGGTTCAGGTTCCTGTTACAGTGCCTGATCCAGCGAATCGTCGCGACATCCTGAAGCTCAACCCACCCGTGCTGGCGCCGAACATAGAACTTCAACATTCTCGTCACCTCAAATCGCGCGCCGCTTCTTAAATACACGCGTTCCCCACGTGAAAAGCCAGAACAGTTTATTCCGCAGCAGGTTATTCCCAAGCCGCTCACCAGCCCCCGCGACGGTCGCGCCCGATCGCCTCGCGCGCGCACTCCTGCGCCTCGACATAATCCTCGTGATCGATCTGCGCCTGTTTGTTCAGGCGCGCCTTGTACTTCTCCAGCGTCAGCGTGCGAACCCAGACCATTTCCTTGACCGCGTACTCGAGATCCTGCATTACACTTTCGCATTCCCGAATCGCCATAACCAACCGCGTCTCGCGGTTGGCAAGATCGATGCGTTGTTTGTGGGCGGGGCTAGACATCACGTAACAGCGAGTTCAACACAAACGCCCCGGTGCAGCTTAAATACACAGGGAACGACACGAAAAATCACGTGTCCCACGCCCTGACATCGGCCACCAGCAAACTCTGGGGTTGTTGCGGTTCTATCGTCGAATTCTGGTTCAAGGTCTTCGTCATTGTGCAGAGATTATTCGCACAGTTGCGGGGGAATCGCATGCCCACACGCGTTTTCCCGACATCATCCGCCTCGTTCTTGTGGTAATCAAGAAACATCGCCCATCTGAACTCCTTCTCGTCAATGAAAATGGTGGGCTGGTCCATCGCCTCGGGAGACGCCAGACTCGCAAGCACAATCTTGGTTTTGAACAGCTCGCCAATCATAGCTGCCACAGCCTTCCTGAACAGCGGCGAGTAGATCCAGCACTCCTCTGGCCCCAACTCGATAATCTGCACCAGCTCGTTCTGATAATCTGTGTCACTCTCGTAGTGCAGGTTCCCATCGTGATAATCCCTGAACTTCTCCCAGTACCTCCGCACGCCGTCGCAGAACTCGCGCCTCTTATCTTCATCCACCCACGGCAGGTTCCGCTCGAAAATCTCGTCAATCTTGTCTGTCATGCTCTAACTCGTCAACCCGCCCAACGCGGCCGCACCGGGCTGTTTCAAGTATTTTTTTGCGCCGTTGCCCCGTTCAGACGCTGGTGCTCCCAGTCCAAGTACCCCTCATAGTACCAGTCCGGATACTGCCTGACCGTCATAGCTTCATCCTGCCTCAGCGTCAACTGCACTGTTCCCATCCGGAACTCGTTCTGCTGGACGCTCACCTGCGCCCCGGCCGCCTCGAACTGCCAGATCCGCTCGTACTCGGCCTCGTCCCCGTTCATCCGTGGTTTTTCACAAATCCCCCAGGGCTCACGTACCCAACACGTTTGCACATTATATTTAAACAACATATGAAACACATGCCATTGCGAGATGTTCACTTTCTACGTCCAGCGTGAAAACAAGTGGGAGGAGCTGCCCCCCCGGTTCCAGTCCTGGATGCAGGACGCCGACGAGATCGCCACGAAGTGCCAAGTCAAAGTCTGCTTTCAGGAAGGAGGCTACGAGTTGGACGGCGTGCCCGTGCGTTACGATGTCAACGCGGACCGCACCACCCCCCAGGTGATTCGCATGCTCTTCTTCGCCAACGGCGAGAAGGCGCAGGTCGCCAAGACCGACACAGGCAACCCCCCGCTCGACCACTGAAGCGCGCGACCCGAAACACGACAAATAAAGGATTCGCCAATTTATTCACGCCTCGCCTGCCGCGCGCCTAGTTTGGGGCACTTTAGCAAGGCTTAACCTCGACCTGATCGATCGGCACGCGCACGACATCGAAGCCGGTCCCGTCCGACCGGGCATACGCGACCTTGAAATCGCCCGGCACCGAGTCGTCGAAATGGTACGTGAGCGGATTCCAGACCACCACCCCCACCTGCCCCTCGCGCCCGGGCACCTTGGTGCGCACAGGGCGGTACTTGATGTACTTCTTGACGCTCTTGCTCAGCTTGACGGGCGAGGGCTCGTGGCGGATGTGCTTCGCGGGGATGCCATACCAGTCCCAATCCGTGTCCAACACGGGGCGAATCCTGTATCCGTCCCTGAGAAGCTCCAGCACCGTCCCAGGCACGCTGGGGTGCTCTGCGTACTTGAAAAACACCAGGTCGCCCACACGTATCTCACGCGCCATCTTGCTACCAGAGAATCAAGCGCTCAACGAGGCACCCGCGCGCTTTAATACATCCCCACATCTCACAAATCGCATGCAATCGAAACAGAGATTTATTCAAGCCAAACGTGCCAGGCCTGCGCCATCCAAGGGCGCGGCCAGTCTCTCACATTCACGCAATGCCACCGCCCGATCTAGGCGCGCTGCTTCTTGGCGGGATACTCGTCCTCGTCCTCGATAACATCGTCAAACTGGACATCCCCGACGTGCTCAAGGTACGCCGCGTGATCCATGTTGGCGACTCCCTTCATGAGCTCCGCGAGGATGTTGCCCAGCTTGTTCTCCGTCCCGGCCTTCTGGTGCGTCTCGAGATCCAACCCCATCATGGCGATCTCGTCGATGAATTTGCGCGGGTTCTCGACCTTCTCGGCGGCCGTGAAATATTCCACGAGGCGCCGCGGAGTGCAGGTCGCGCCCCACCTCCAATCGTCCTTGTTGGTCTCGATGCAATCTACGTTGCCGCACTTGATCGCGGCCCGCACGCGAGCCCCGAAGTACATGTTCTCGGCAGAGCACGGCAGGAACTCGACGTCCAGCGTCTTCTTGAAGTACTGGAAGTTCTTGGGCTCCTGCAGCGCGTTCAGCCACGAGGCGAACATGGCCTTCTCGCTCACCTCGTCCCACTTCTTCTGATCAAACGGAGCGATCTTGTTTGTCCCGACCTTCATCTTGTGGAGCGTCTCCGCAAGATGAACGTTCGTGACGTTCTGCTCCTTGTCAGAGCCGTTCGCCGCCGGACAGATGGCCTTCAATGTCATGAAGTGTTGCTCGGTCGAGTTGTAGAGGAACTCGCCTCCCATCCCGATCAGCGTCCCGTGCGGCCGGTAGAGCCAGTTGCTCAAAATCATCCGCATGAACTCCACGTATACCTTCCCGTTGCGGCCCAAGATAAACAACATCATCTTTTTGTCGTCAATGGGAGAATAGCACATCTCGAAGTCATCCTTCTTCACGTACGTCCACAGCTTGCACTCGGGGAAATCAGAGGCATGAAAACCGGTCATCACGGGAGCGCCGGCGTCACGGGCAGCCAGGATCTTATTGAGAGTCGAGCGTCTCCACACGACCATCGGGATCTCGTCCCGGGAGTAGAGGTTGAACAGTTTCGGGGATTCGTCGGTGGACATGGATAAATTGTTGCAAAGCTTGCACGCTTGACCCTTCAGGTTGGCCCGTGCTTAAATAGGAAAAAAAAACACGCGATTACAGCAATTTTTTTTTCGATTTGATTTAAATTGATTACAGCGCGGGTCACGTAGGTGGGTGTTGCACGGAAAAGTAAAGAAAATCTTGTGTCTTCTGTGAAAACCGCGCGATGCAGCTTGACATTAAGGAAAATAATAAAAAAACGACTCCAGATAAAATTCGCGCACAATCCATCGCAGGGGCAGCAGGGCCAGCTGCTCTAGCACAGCCAGAAAAAACATGAGCATGCCCAAGCTGTTCATGTCACCCGCGCTTTTAAATAAAGATGTCAAGGCCCACCCCGTTCGCGCGGATCAATCGCAAGCCCATCCGGTTCATCGCAGCCCCACCCGCTATAAAAGCCAGTGCCAGGGAATCGCACGAACGCGCCTCAATGACGACGCTGGCGAAGCGACAAGCCACTCTCGCGCGGGCCAGGCGCCTGCACGACCGCTGCAAGAGGAACCTTGCGGAGTGCAGGCAGAAGCTGATGACAATCTACAACAACACCAGGCTCTGGTCGCGGATGGTGCGCCAGGCGTACTACAGCACGCGGCGCCGGCTCCATTTCTTGATGCAACGGTCCGGGCGCCAGCTCAACATGATCCGCATCCTGCAGGCCGAGATCGCAGACCTCAAGGAAGAGGCCCGCATCGCCCGCAACTTCGTGGACCTGAGCGCCGAGCCCGACGACTGACCCGCTTGAGTCGCTCCCAGTAATAAACCTATTCAATCCTCATCCTCTCTCTCGTGTTCCACCAGCGCCATCACCGCGGCGATGCGCGCGAGCTTGTCGGTCTTGTTCAGCGCCCGATCGTTCAGGATGCTCCTGACACTATCCACGCGGTACTTGTCATACTGGAGCTGCACGCCTTCAAGCCCGTCATACTCACCAATCGTGTAATGATTCACGTACTCCGCCGGGATCCTCTCGAGCTCGATCCGCGCACACGACCCGTTCGCCTTTTCCTGCATCTCCCGCACTATCTGGACCATCACAGGGTCATGCCTCTCCACGTTTCTCGCGCTCACATGCACTGCCTCAGGACATCTCCGCCTGTACTCAGCCACGGCCGCCTCGCTCAGCGAGAAGCCCCCGTAGCACGTGTTATACATAACATACACATATCCAGATGACATATCCTGTTGCTCCTGGACTGGCTTGAAAGGCCTGAGACCCGCGAGCTTCGAACAGGTATTAAAAACTGGATCCACCTGTCCCAGTCACAGATGGATCACGGGGATTTCCACAGCTTCATGAAAGACTACATGGAGAAGACGTGCCCCAGCAAGGATGGCGCGTTCGGTTCCTGGTGCGCATTCGAGGAGGAGCTGAACAAGTACAGGAGCCTCAGCAAGACCCTCAAGATGTGCGGGTATTACAGCGCCAATCTCGACTGCAAAATCGATGAGATCTCAAAGAACGTGAAAGACCTCAAGCAATTAGCCAGGGAGTCCAAGCAAAAGTTCAGCGATGTCAGCACGAAGGAACGCGTCGAATCCTCATTCAAACACTGGCTGTACGGAACCACCGCCAGCAACGCCGCGCCCCATCAGGGGAAGGCGTGAGTGACAGACCTTGATTATCCATATTTAAAATCTTTCACGCACCACACGCATCAATGTACCCGCAAGTCGCATACGGCGCGTGGTACCTCATGTTGCTCACGATCGACATGACCTGCTTCGGATGGCACGGATTCCGCCCAACATCCTGGCAGAGGCAATTAGTAATGCACAGGTTTCGCGCGCCACACGGGGGTGAGTTCAAACCATTCGGGACAGACAAGGAACGCGCGGCACTCAAGAAAGCACAGGCCCTCTACCCCGATCGATACATGTACCTCGGGGCCGGCTCGGATTACTCGCCCTGGTACGGGAACCGCTGGTGCCACTACGTAAAGGTGCTGGTGACCGACGAGAAGGGCACGCCGCCAGCCGACAAGTATGGCGGGAGTAATTGCTATGGCATGCCATGGGAGCACTTTCTACAAACAGAATGGGTCAAGAACAATCCGCACCTGCGGGAGCAACTTGCCGCGCCCGGCAACACATGAAAAAACACGCCAACCCCCGCGGTGCACAAGTACTTCAAGATCTCACTCGCCAGATCACGTATCATGATCTCCCTCCTGCGCTCCATCGCCAAGCCGGAGCACCTGGCCGACATCCTCTGCCTGGACAACACGACCTACTCGTTCGTCAAGCACGATCACGCCGTCGTCGCATACCTCGCCCGCAACCCGACGCTCCTAACCTGCAATATCCGCGAGCAGCCCCTGATCGACGGCACGCACTACAAGATCGACAACGCGTCTGTCATCTACGTCTTGAAGATGATGGCCAAGTACGATGTCGTGCATCTCCAGCGATTCATCCGCGGCATGTGGCTGCCCAGCCTCGAGCCGAAGCGACAGGACAAACGCACGGCCGTCGCGATGTGCCTGCACGCGCGATTGGGCAAGAACTCCGCACTCGCCTCGCTCGACCAGGACCTCATCTCGCAAATCATAAGTCACCTGAGCGACGTGAGCGACGAGCGCATCCGACGAGGCAAACTTATCCCGCTCCCCAAGCCAAAGCCCACGGCCCAACCAGCAACTCCCCGGTACCTCACGGGAGACGCACTGGTGTGGACCGATCTGTCCAAGGTCGACTTGAACGCCTTGAACCGTAGATCAGTTGTTGTGGCCGGACTTCAAACGTAGTAAAGACGACCTTCAAACAGGCTATTTAAGACCCCTCACAAGACTCTGGTATACCTGTACTCCATGTTCAGCGAGTCTTCTATTCAGCAGCCGTCCACCCCGGCGCCAGTGCCAGCCACCTTCTCAGTGGCGGACAAGGCGATCAGGATCTACATGGCGTGCAAATTGCGCGTTTACGGCCCGAATCTGGACACGATGGATCACGCTACCGACGACAAGGTGATGCGCTTCTATCACAAACGGGAAAGCGAGATGACTCTCAAGCTGGTGTTGCGCGCAATTACCGATGGCAATAACACCCAGGTCTTCTACGGCAATGCACCAGCGGTTGACGTGATCCACTCCGGTGGGCGTTTCTTCATATCAAGCCCTGGAGTTTATCACATCTGCTTCCCTGCCGACACGCTGCGCAACGACGTCGTTCGCAGCCTGATCCAGTGTTTGGAGTTGATCGCCAGCTACGCCTGAACGCGCTAAGCCCACGCGAATAAACCCTAATTTTTGAATCGACTCCCGCCCTCCTCGAGTATTTAAACACGCGCTCGCCCGATATCCAGCCAGGCGTTTCAGCTTATTCGTCGATGGATCCCAACACGCCCGACAACCGCACGGTCACCCAGCACCTCTCGAACCTCGAGTGCGCCCTGTTCAGCAAGGTGGAGCCCGTGACCGCGGAGACAAAGATCTACGCAGTCCAGGTTGTGCGCGAGAAGGTCTGGTCTTTCCTTGGATGCGACGACGAGTTCTTCATAATCGAAAGGATTGTCCGTATCACGGGCGACTGTGAACTTTCCCCGCTTATGCACGACCGCCTCACAGACCTCATGAGCACCCTGAAGGCCAAGGCCGCCAGCCTGACTGACTAGACGGCGCGTGATTCACCCGTTGCCACGCTGACTCTTCAATAAATCTTGTTTCTCTCAATCACACACACACACGCGCTTTTCAATTCCGAAACGTTTATTCAATACAGGCATCCCCCGCGTTCACCCGGCACCACACTGGGGCTTTCGCGCCTCGCACTGGGGTATCCGGGCCTCGCACTGGCATGCACTGGCCGACCGGGCGCGCTTAGTCGGACTCCTCCGCATCGTTAACATTCGCGGGGGCAGCCGCAGCTCCAGCCGCAGCTCCAGCCACAGCTCCAGCAGCAGCTCCGGCACCAGCTCCAGCAGCAGCTCCGGCACCAGCTCCGGCACCATCTCCGGCACCACGTTGAGCGTCGAATCCAGCCTGCAGTCCAGCCTCAAGATTTTCGAACATATTACTGGAATAGCTATGGGTTTCCCTGCATAGCTTCACAATTCGTGCGAGAACTTGCCGGCATTCTGCAAGATCATTGGCTGTCAAGGGTTGCTGACCATCCAGCTTTTCGCTGAGTACTGTTGCACACGTAATCACCGTGTCTGAGTTGCAAGCAATAACCCTAGCCATACCGCGGCGGAGGGTCTTCTTTTCCTGAGAGATACGATCTTCAGTGTCATAAGCACGCTTCCTTTCGATTCTGGTCAACAGCCTCTTCGCAAGGATTCGCGGATCCTGATCCATACTTGCTTAACCAGAACGCAAGTTACCCTCTCTCCCAACCCCGTGATTAAATACACGCAACTGCAGGTCAAAACGTTAGTTACAGTTAAATCGCTCCTAGCGTGCAACTTCAAGCACGACGCTAGGGGGCAGGCGGGTGGTGTAGCGTGTTACACTGGCAAGTTCATTAAACATCAAGCCAGCCTCGCCCGTTTCGCGCCCAACTCTCTCAACAAAAAGAAGGCCAAAACAGAGGGGTGCGCGTATTTCAAGACACAATAATCTGTTACAGGGATGTGGCGCAGCCTACGTCAATCCAACATTCCAGACTGGGAAGGCTTGATAAAGACCAAATTTTCTTATCAAGCGCCTGTGACCGTGTTGTACAGCCAAAGCGTGCCTGGAGGCTTGACTGTGCTACGGGGCTCGCGATTCATGTTTTTCAACAATGACACTAGCCAAGGTTATTTTGTCAAATCTGTCTTTGGAAATAACTTAGCCCACATGCTGAGTCACTTGAAAAGACAAGATACAACAGCTGATCTTAAAATCCATTCTCAATTCGGGAATAAGATGACAATCTCAATATCAGGCGCACTAGGACACAACTGGATCATCAAAATTACTGCTTACACGTTCAACTGGGATAAACTTTTGAAATCCGTAGTCAAGATCCAGCGACTGGTGCGAAGCTTGTCCATCCAGCGATGCTTGCGCCTTCCATGCATCCGTCCAGATCTGCAAAAGTATAAGAAAATATCAGCTTTCCAGACAACCTCCTGGGCACTCAACATGCCAAACGAAGTGATAGACCTCATCGTTCATGAATTCCTCAATTCACGCAACTTGAAGAAATACGCTCCAATATGCAGGATCGAGACGGAGTCGTTCAAGAAAGTCACTGCAATCGAACGGGAATACATCATCTTCCAATAGATCAATGGAAACCTCGATGCATTGAGTTGATGTCGTGTTGGTTGACACAATCAATATATTAGTTCACAAAATTACACCTGTCACAAACTCACAGTCATGTTGTTTAACAGCTGGCTTCTCAAGCTTCAAATGCGCAAACAAGACGTGAAAGCTGCTGATGGTCCTGAACATTCAGCAACGCACTCGGTTCGAAATTATCTGAGCGGGCATGAGCGCTGCCTTGTGGTTTGGGGTCTCGCGGAATCCCAGACACACAGATGTGCCCTAGATATCGCGAGGGGCGTGATTCACGAACGTGGGCTTGCCAAGGTCTGGCGCTGTGACGAGATCTCCAGATCGCAAGCAACCATACGCAATTCGTTTCTTGAACAAATCAAGTGCACGACTCCTGATAAATTCGTGACCTTGCTTCCGAAGCCAGGCACACATGTATGGTTGATATTTGACGCGGTGAACAGGTTAGACCCTGACACGGCTTCGTTTTTTCAAGATCTAATTCAGTTGAGCTACGCAAGCAACAAATTCTGCCTGCTGATTTTCACGCATCACACTGATGTCGCCCGCGGTATTCTCGCGATGAGCAATAGTCTCCGCCCAATCCAAATCGTCGAGCCGCTCGCATGCTGCAAGCCGCGGCAGGCACATTCAGGAATCACGGGATGTCCAGATGGACGTGATGAAGCCATCGCCGGCGAGCTTGAAGCGCGATGGACACTCGGATTGGACCGGCTCAACAAATTCATCAGAGAGGAGTGGGCGCAGTCAGGCGCATTCACGCTTGGCGAGGCGCAACTCAACCGCTTGAGTTCATTGTTATATTAACAGAATGTAATCACCATGACATACGCGTTTATGCTGGATCATCCAGATTTTTTCGACATGCAGCAGAATGGAGTTATCACTTATTGGACTGAATCAAATCACGCTTTCGAAGTCGAGAAAAACCTGCAACTCAGGTTGGTTCGCACAGCGCGCGCGTACTCGGATTCCAATCCAACATTTCTGTGCACCCGCTGGTAGTGCCACGACGGCTCCTCGCTGTATCTCTCGTAGTACTTGGCAGCCACAGCCCTGCCGACAGAGATCGCCCGTGGCTCAGCCTGTAGCCCATCTCCATCGCGATCTCACTCACGCTAATAGGCCTGTCCACCACCCTCTCGC
>Ga0214201_1000025_pt1 | contig 71393 bp, 62 predicted proteins | sample TroBogEpilimnion_32_FD_153039 | JGI IMG/M metagenome (GOLD analysis project Ga0214201, IMG submission 153039) | Freshwater microbial communities from Trout Bog Lake, WI - 29MAY2009 epilimnion | ecosystem: Environmental > Aquatic > Freshwater > Lake > Epilimnion/Euphotic zone | place: Trout Bog...
TTCTCGATCCTCAAGACTGAGGCGACTATACTGCTTCTGGTTCATGCGGAGCCCATATTAGCCCCGTTGCGCTAGATTCCTGAAACCGCCTTTGAAAAAATCGACCATACGCGCAGACAATTTTCGTTCTCACCTTGAGTGCCAAAAGAGCAACAAGGCGGACGCATTTTAGCCCTAAAGGATATCACGAAACGCAAGTGAAATGCGTTGTTACAGTGACGCTAAAGGAGATGAAACACGATTCTCCTCGCTCTTTACCCGCATAAGATGCAGTGCCCGCGGCTTCATTCAGCGGATCACTATCTCAAACCCCATTTTATTCACTCGAAACCCTGTTTTATTCACCTCTTAATGTTTCATTCACTCGAAACCCGCGCGGGACTATCGGAAGCACTGGCCTTATTCACCTCAAACGGGCTCGGGACTATCTCAAAACAGGTCACAATCACAAAATGCGGAATCGTCTTGACTCTTCCGATGAAAGGAAAGAAAAAGAGAACATAAAGTGAACAAATATCCTACCAAGAGGCGACAATGTCCGTGACACGCGAAGCGTTTATGGCCCTGAAACAGGCGATCGAAGGGATCGGCCGGGACGGTGCGCGGCGTTTTGGCGGGGTCGAGCGGGATCGCGTTTCGGTTGGAATTCCTGAAATAGATCAAATACTTGGTGGCGGCCTCATGCATGGCGCCACGCATGATATCATGGCTTTAACGCCACGCGATCTATCGGCAGCCTCGGGCTTTGCGCTGGGTCTTGTCGGCCTTTTGAGCCCGCGCGAGATGCCTTGGGTCTGGATCCGGCAAGATGCGGCGGGCCGAGAGCTCGGCGAGCCCTATGGGCCGGGTCTGGCGGGCTACGGGCTTAACCCCGCCAAACTCTTGCTGGTCAAAGTCCCCAACGCCAAAGAAGCCTTAAGGGCAGCGGAAGAATCCCTGCGTTGCCAAGCCCTTAGCGTCGTTTTGCTGGAGCCGTGGGGCGACCCGAAACAGCTCGATCTGACGGCCACACGCAGGCTTTCTCTGGCCGCTGAGGAGAGCGGCGTGGCCCTGATTACGCTCAGAAGCGGAGGGCATTCCCCCTTGGGTTCTTCCCGCACCCGATGGGAGATTTCGGCCGCCCCCAGCCGCTCAGAAACGGAGTTTGAGGTGGGATTACCGGCCTTTTTGGGCCGTCTTGTGGTCAATCGGCAGGCCGGAGCGGGAGGCCCCGGCGGCGAATGGATAATGGAGTGGAGTCATGACAAGTGTTTGTTCCGACAGGCGAATTCTATCCTTGGTGTTTCCGCGCCTCGCAACGGATCGGCGCCAGAGACGCCGTCTCTACCCCACTTACGGTACGCCAGCTGAGCTTCCCCTCGTTTTAACCGAGAAGGTCAAAGGCGCCCTCCTCATCGCAGCCCTTGATGAAGCCGCCAACAAAGCAGGCTTAAGCATCGGCATGACATTGCCAACCGCCCGCGCGCTCTATCCGGCCTTCACCGTCGCCGAGCATGATCCTATGGCCGATCAGGCTTGTTTAGAGCGTATCGCCGACTGGTGCGAGCGCTACACCCCTTGCGTCGGCCTTGTCGCCCCCGATGGATTAGCGCTCGATATCACCGGAGCCGCCCATCTTCTCGGCGGCGAAGAAAAACTCTTGGCCGACTGCCTTAAACGTCTGTCTTCACAAGGATTTAAGGTACGAGGCGCCATTTCGGGAACCGCCGAATCCGCCCGCGCCATAGCCCTTTTCGGGCAAGGGCGCATTATCGCGCCGGGCGAAGAAGCAAAGGCGGCACTCCCCCTGCCCCTGGCTGCTCTTGGCATCGACAACAAGCTCATCATGGCCCTCGCACGACTGGGGTTCAAGCATATCAGCGACATTGCTGGGCAAGCCCGCGCGCCCTTCGTAGCGCGCTTTGGTGCCGACTTCATGGACCGCTTGGATCGGGTCCAAGCCCTTGTACAATCGAGCATTTCTCCGCGTCGTTCGATGGCGCCCTATGTCACGGAACGGCGATTTGCCGAACCCATCGGCCATGAAGATGATGTCCACCGCACCATCTTAACGCTCGCAGCCGACCTCGCCCGCCTCATGGAAAAGCGGGGCGAAGGGGCGCGTCATCTTGAGCTCGGCTTCTTCCGAACCGATGGGGTGATGCGGCGTCTCGAAATTGAAACCGCAAGGCCTTTGCGGGAGCCAAAAGCCATTATGCGCCTCTTCCGCGAGCGTCTTGATGCCCTGAAGGACCCACTCGATCCCGGCTTCGGCTTCGACGTCATCCGCCTTTCTGCTGCGATTACAGAGGAAATTTCGATCCATGAGCCTGATTTTGCCAGTAAAAATGATCTGGCTGAAGATTTTGCCTCACTTATCGAGCATCTTGGCGTGAGACTAACCCCAGCGCGTGTGTTGCAACTTCAATCCGAAGACACCCATTGGCCAGACCGAGCAGCCCCCTTTATCCCGGCCCGCAATGGCAATACCGCCCTCGCGGCGGATTGGGAGGTCTGGCATGAGCCTGACTATGCGCCCTTACGTCCGATCCGCCTCCTAGAGCCTCCAGAACCCATTGATGTAATTGCCGAAGTTCCAGATGGTGCGCCTATTCGCTTGCGCTGGCGGCGCGTCTTCCATGTCGTCATTAAAGCAGAAGGTCCAGAGCGGATTGCGCCCGAATGGTGGCGTCTCATCGGACAAGCCCCGTCACTTACGCGTGATTATTTTCGTATCGAGAATGAATATGGCATCCGTTTTTGGATTTTTCGCGAAGGGATTTTTGGCCGCGAATGCGTGCATCCCCAATGGTTTATGCATGGACTATTCGGGTGAAAGAGCCAGCTTACGCAGAATTAGCGGTCACAACAAATTACTCTTTTCTAAAAGGCGCTTCGCACCCTGAAGAACTCATAGCCGAAGCGATGCGATTAGGGCTTTCCGGCATCGGGATTGCGGATCACAATTCGCTAGCAGGCATTGTGCGCGCCCATGTCGCCCTCAAAGAAACGGGTGCCCGCGAAGCCGGTTTACAACTTGCAGTTGGCGCTCGTCTCGTATTTGCCGATGGCACACCCGACATTCTAGCCTATCCAGAAAACCGCACCGCCTACGCGCGCTTATCAAAGCTGCTATCGCTTGGTAAAAACCGGTCCAAAAAAGGTTCATGCATTCTTACTATTGATGATGTTCTGACCGATTGTGACGGTTTGTTATTTATTGTGATGCCGTCAGAAAAATACAATGCCATTACCGAGATCATACTCAACAAACTTTCGGCCACCTGTCCCAATGCTGTATGGTTAGGTGTTTCCGTACACTATAAAGGCCATGATCTAAGTCGCATTCAAAAAATCAAAGCGATGACAAAAAAGAATCGTATAAAAATCATCGCTATTAACGATGTGCTGTACCATGACCCTGAACGCCGTCAGATTCAGGATGTTCTAAGCTGTATCCGAGAGCGCACGACAATCGATAAGGTTGGTAAAAAGCTAGAACGCCATGCTGAGCGCCACCTGAAATCCGCTTCAGAAATGGCACGCTTATTTCGCAAAATGCCAGAGGCCATAGAGGAAACGCTGCACTTTCTAAACAGAGTAAAATTCTCACTTGATGAGCTTCGCTATGAATATCCCGATGAACCAATACCTGAAGGTAAAACAGCGCAGGATCATTTAACTGATTTAACATGGGAGGGAGCGAAAAGACGATACAAAGGTCATATTCCTGATTTGGTGAAGGCGAGTATTCGTAAAGAACTCAACTTGATCAAGGAGCTCGATTATGCGCCCTATTTTCTGACCGTGAACGATATCGTCGCCTTTGCTCGTTCCCGCCAAATCCTTTGTCAAGGTAGAGGGTCAGCTGCTAATTCAGTTATCTGTTTTTGCTTGGGAATTACATCGGTAGATCCGACGGAAATCAACCTACTTTTCGAACGGTTTATTTCTGCTGAGCGTCTGGAGCCGCCTGATATTGATGTTGATTTCGAGCATGAACGACGAGAGGAAGTTATTCAATGGATTTATCAACGTTACGGACGTGAACGCGCAGGCCTGGCTGCAACTGTGATCAGTTATCGACCAAGAAGCGCCGTAAGGGACGTTGGAAAAGCACTGGGTTTAACCGAAGATGTCACAGCCGCACTTGCCAATACTGTTTGGGGTTCATGGGGCAGCGAAATATCCAACACTCAAATCAAAGAAGTCGGCCTTGATCCAGCCAACCCATTAATTCACCAAACCGTTAATATTGCCATGCAAATACAGGGGTTTCCTAGGCATCTCTCCCAACACGTGGGAGGATTTGTCTTAACTCGCGGAAGACTCGATGAAACCGTCCCAATCGGCAATGCAGCTATGGAGGACCGCACCTTCATCGAATGGGATAAAGATGATATTTCAGCGCTCGGTATCATGAAAATCGATATACTTGCACTTGGTATGTTGACTTGTATTCGAAAGGCTCTCGATCTCATTGTTCAACATGGCGGGCCACAATACGATCTAGCGACCATACCACGAGAAGATCCTGCTGTTTATGCGATGCTGCAACGCGCCGACTCCATAGGCGTTTTCCAAGTTGAAAGTCGCGCGCAAATGAACATGTTGCCCCGTATAAAACCTAAGTGCTTTTATGACCTCGTCATTCAAGTTGCGATTGTTCGACCTGGCCCTATTCAAGGCGATATGGTGCATCCCTACCTACGACGCAGACAAGGTAAAGAGAAAATATATTTCCCTTCTCCTTCACTTGAGCATGGAGAATCCAATGAATTGGAGCGTGTTCTAGGAAAAACTTTAGGTGTACCCCTCTTCCAAGAGCAAGCCATGCGCATAGCAATTGAGGCTGCTAAATTTACACCCGAAGAAGCCAACAAATTACGCCGTGCTATGGCTACATTCAGAAGGGTCGGCACTATTGGTCTTTTTCAAAAAAAGATGATTGATGGAATGGTGCGACGAGGTTATGAGCCAGACTTTGCCGCACGTTGCTTCAAACAAATCGAAGGATTTGGTGAGTACGGATTTCCCGAGAGCCACGCGGCATCATTTGCGTTGCTTGTTTATGCGTCCGCTTGGCTCAAATGTTACCATCCTGCTGCCTTTGCTGCAGGACTGCTTAATAGCCAGCCTATGGGCTTTTATGCCCCTGCGCAAATTGTAAGAGATGCAAGCGAACATCGTGTTGAAGTTAGAGCGCCTGACGTCAATATGAGTCGATGGGATGCTACTCTGGAAGAGAAGCCCGATACTAGCCTTGCTCTCCGTCTTGGTTTTCGCCAAATTGATGGCTTCAGGGAAAACTGGGCAGACAACATCATAACATTTCGAAATGGATTTTATCCGTCACCCGAAATGATACAAAGGCGAGCTGACGTTCCTAAGGCCGCACTCATTCTTTTGGCCGAAGCCGATGCCATGCGCTCGATAGGCCTCGATCGACGTGAGGCGAGTTGGCATATACGACGACTACCCGATGCTGAAACATTACCGCTCTTTGAACAGAGTGATACAAAAGAATTAGCAGACGAACCTATAATTGTACTTCCTAGTATCGCCATATCCGAACATATCGTTGCGGACTATCAGACACTTGGTCTATCTATCAAAGGCCATCCAATGATGTTTCTAAGAAACTTGTATAGGTCTGAAGGTGCCATACCCTGTTCTGACACCAAGAAATTGGTGCATGGAAAGCGTGTTAAAGTTGCCGGCATCGTCTTGATCAGACAAAAGCCAGGAAGCGCTAAAGGCGTCGTTTTCATGACAATTGAAGATGAAACAGGAATTACGAATCTTGTTATTTGGCCTTCCTTATTAGAGCAGTTTCGGAAAGTTGTAATGGGCGTGCGCCTCGTTTGGGTAGATGGGATCGTGCAAAGAAGCGACGAGGGTATCGTTCATATCGTTGTTGGCACTATTCTTGATCGATCATTCGACCTTCTGTCCTTATCCGATGAACAGCTTCCCCCTAGCTTTGCAAGAGCGGACGAAATAAAGAGACCTATTCCCGAGGGACGCATACGCCATCCACGCAACGTGTCTATTCTGCCAAAATCTCGAGATTTTCACTAAATCCGTAACCACCTTGCCCGGTAAAGTTAAGCGGGTTAAAGTACGATGGATTTGAAAAGGAAATGATCATGCTTACGAGTGCAGCCCAAGGCGTCTATCCTATCGCACCTACCCCCTTTCTAGAGGATGGAAGCCTCGATTGGAAAAGCACGGATCGCATGATTGATCATTATGTTGCATCTGGCGCAACCGGCGTAACCATTCTAGGGATCATGGGAGAAGCACCAAAGCTCGACCAATCAGAAGCCGTAGCCTTTGCCGAACGCACGATTAAGCGTGCACCCCAATTGCCATTCATTGTTGGCGTTTCTGCACCAGGCTTTGCGGCTATGCGATCACTGGCCCATGAAGTCATGATCAAAGGCGCTGCAGGTGTCATGATTGCACCGCCGCCATCACTACGCACGGATGATCAAATCGTTACCTATTATGCGCAGGCTATCGAAGCTATCGGAAAAGACATTCCGTTTGTCATTCAAGACTATCCGCTCACATTGAGTGTCATTATGACACCGCATGTTATCCGCCGTATCATCATGGATAATCCATCCTGTGTAATGTTGAAACATGAAGACTGGCCAGGGCTAGAAAAGATTTCGGCGCTTCGTAAATTTGAAGCTGACGGCAGTTTGCGCCATGTATCAATCTTAACCGGCAATGGCGGATTGTTTCTTGATTTCGAAATGGAGCGTGGTGTCGATGGTGCAATGACCGGTTACGCGTTTCCCGAACTTCTTGTCGATGTTGTATCTCTACAAAAGGCCGGAAAGCGCGATGAAGCCCACGATATATTTGACGCTCACTTGCCATTGATGCGCTACGAACAACAACAAGGTATTGGTCTAGCCGTTAGAAAATATACGCTTATGCGGCGTGGGATATTGGGATCCGATGCACAAAGAAAACCAGGCGTTGGACTAAGTGCTGCGGCAAAAGCAGAAGTCGAATATCTTCTACACCGACTTTCTGCCCATGATCCTCGCGCCGCTCAATTGGTATAATTAGCGGCGTTTTAATCCACCGGCTTTTTCAATAAAATCGGCAACGATATCGACACCAGTTCCATCGCGGACATTTGTGAAGACAAAAGGCTTGTCCTTACGCATCAATTTCGCGTCGTGTTCCATTACGTCTAAGCTTGCACCAACAAAAGGGGCGAGATCAATTTTATTGATGACCAGAATATCTGAGCGTGTAATACCCGGACCACCTTTACGTGGAATTTTCTCACCACCTGAAACATCAATCACATAAACGGTTAAGTCAGCGAGCTCTGGTGAAAAGGTTGCGGCTAAATTATCACCGCCCGACTCAATTAAAATAAGATCGAGATTCGGAAACTTTCGATTCATCGTGTCGATCGCCGCCAAATTCAAAGAACAATCTTCGCGAATAGCCGTATGAGGACAGCCACCGGTCTCGACACCCATAATGCGATCTTCGGGCAATGCGCCGGAAACCGTTAACAATCGCGCATCTTCTTTTGTGTAGATATCATTGGTAATCGCACATAAATCATACACATCACGAAAGCGTTTACAGAGAGCCTCTGTTAATGCCGTTTTACCGGAGCCAACAGGTCCACCGATTCCGACGCGTAATGGTCCATGAGAAGATCGTGTCATGAGCGAAATAACCTTGTATATTGGGTTTCATGTCGAAGGGATGCGATATCAGATCTGAAGGCAGAATTGCCAATATCGCCTAGATTAGAGTGCGCTGTCTCTTGAGCAACGCGGCATACCATCGGCAGCGAATGCGCGATGACTTTCTGACCGTTGGTTTGCCCTAGTGGTCCTAACCTAATAACAGATGAAACTAAGTTGCTAACAAAGGCGAGGAGGAACGATTCAAGCGTCGTTTCTACCGGAATTTTAAATCCGGCTGCAGCGACGCCAACTGCGATAGGATATGCAATATCACTCGTAACATGTTGCCTTAAGAACGCTAAGCTTTCACTTGTCCATGAGGCATTTGATGCTGTTAGAAAAGCATTACCCTGTGTTACCGTTTCAAGATAACGCTCAGCTGAGGGCTGTAAGGCTAACGCCAATTCCGCCAATTCCTGGAGCTCGTTTTCGTCCTTCTTAATTGCCGCCTGCCATGCTTGCGCAAGTAGGATGGAATCCGTTCGACCAGAGCCATATTCCAATAGATCAGCAATCCAAGCCTTGCAGCTTTCAAGATCAGAAACATCGCCGGCCTCAACGGCCCATTCTAGTGCATGCGAATAGGCAAAAGCGCCCACCGGAAAAGAGGGCGAAAGCCATACCAGCAAAGGAAGTGTATTTCCCTCAATCATGCTTGTGCGAATGCGAATGTCCGTGATCGTGACCATGATCATGGTCGCAGTTCTCATCGTGGATATGCGTATCTTGATGACCATGAGCCTCATGATGACTATGAGAGTGATCATGATGATCGTGAGAATGACCATGTGCATGACCATGATGTCCATGCGCATGCCCATGATCATCATAGGCGCCGCGTTCCGGTTGGAATGGGCGTGATACGATTGAGGTCGAACACCCTAAGCCACGAATCATTTCTGAAAGAACGTGATCATCTTCGAGATACAAAGCATCCGCCGTTATTTCACACGGCGTATGACGGTTACCGATATGCCATGCTGTTTTTAAAAGCCGTAACGGATTTTCAGCCCGCACTTCTAAAAGCGTTTGTGGTGCAGCTTTGATTAAAACAAGAGAACCATCTTCAAGCTTGACGGCATCACCATCGTTCAACACCGTTGCTTTGTCTAAATCGAGCAGAAATTCGAGACCTTTTTCACCCTTCAGTACGATCCGGCGACGATGCCGTCCTTCATGGTCGAGGCTGACGGAATCGACAATTTTTTCGGCCTTAACGGCTGCTTTTCGAGTAATAGAACTGGCTGTTTGCATAATCACGGAGCACTTTCAGGTGAATAAGGACAGTGGTTGAGATAAATCGAACGATAAATGATACATAAAAGTAGGTTTGAGGTGAATAACGATAAATCAGTAAAGGAAATAGCGTTGAGCCATAGACAGCTCGGTCGCTGGCTCGCAAACCAGAAGCTCACCATCGGCAGTCACCGTATAGGTTTCAGGATCGACCCGAATGTCAGGCGTTGCATCATTGTGAATCATGGATGCTTTCGAAATACCGCCCCGCACATTTTCTACCGCTACCATGTCCTTCACGGTTCCCAATTTACCACGAAGATCATTCGCGATCGCCGCCTTAGAAACGAAAACGACCGAGGTTGACGTTAGTGCTTTTCCAAATGCGCCAAACATAGGACGATAGTGAACGGGTTGCGGCGTTGGAATGGATGCATTCGGATCACCCATCTGCGCCGCGATGATGGCGCCGCCTTTGATTACCATATCGGGCTTTACGCCAAAAAAGGCTGGTGACCACAAGACAAGATCAGCTAGTTTTCCAACGGCAACCGAACCAATATGGTTTGATACACCATGGGCTATCGCTGGGTTGATTGTATATTTCGCGATGTAACGTTTAACACGATGATTATCAGCGCGACCATCACCCGGCAATGAACCGCGCTGCTTTTTCATCTTATCAGCGGTTTGCCACGTGCGTGTGATCACTTCTGCCAAACGTCCCATGGCTTGGCTATCGGATGACATCATGGAGAGAGCGCCGATATCGTGCAAAATATCTTCTGCTGCAATGGTTTCTTTGCGAATACGGCTTTCGGCAAAGGCTAAATCTTCGGGAATGCTGCTGTCCAAATGGTGACACACCATCAACATGTCCAAATGCTCATCAAGCGTATTAACCGTGAAGGGACGGGTTGGATTGGTTGACGACGGCAATACGTTTTTTAAGCCTGCTACTTTAATAATATCAGGCGCGTGACCACCACCCGCACCTTCCGTGTGGAAGGCGTGAATGGTGCGGTTTTTAAAGGCCTTTACGGTGTCTTCGACAAAGCCTGATTCATTCAACGTGTCGGTATGAATCATCACTTGAATATCGTAATCATCCGCAACCGAAAGGCAGTTATCGATCGCAGCCGGAGTCGTACCCCAATCTTCATGTAGTTTTAAAGCACAGGCTCCTGCTTCAATCATTTCAACAAGCGAGCCCGGTAACGCTGCGTTTCCTTTGCCTGAAAAACCAACATTGACGGGGAAGGCATCAGCCGCTTCGATCATCCGTGCCATATGCCATGGACCCGGCGTGCATGTTGTTGCATTGGTGCCCGATGAAGGCCCGGTACCACCACCGAGAAGCGAGGTCACGCCTGACATTAAAGCGTGTTCGATCTGCTGCGGAGCAATGAAATGAATATGCGTATCAAAGCCGCCGGCGGTTAAAATTTTACCCTCGCCCGCAATTACATCCGTACCGGGCCCGATGATGATCGTGACACCCGGTTGAATATCGGGATTGCCTGCTTTGCCGATGGCCGAGATACGGCCATTTTTCAACCCGACATCGGCTTTTACGATGCCCCAGTGATCGACGATCAAGGCATTTGTAATAACGGTATCAACCGCACCGTCTTTATTCGTGACCTGGCTTTGACCCATCCCATCACGGATAACTTTTCCGCCGCCAAATTTTACCTCTTCGCCATAGATCGTGAAATCCTTTTCGACTTCGATGATGAGCGATGTATCAGCAAGGCGAACACGATCACCGGTAGTGGGACCAAACATATCGGCATAGGCAGCGCGGGAAAGAGTGGTTGTCATTGTCGTTGTCCTTTATCGATCGCTGCTTACAGTTTGCCCATTACATCTTGACGGAAGCCATAGACTTCGCGCTTGCCCGCCAACGCAACCAAGCGCACCTCGCGGCTCTGGCCGGGCTCGAAACGCACCGCCGTTCCGGCTGGAATATCAAGCCGCATACCGCGTGCCGTTGCTCGATCAAAAGACAAGGCCGGATTGGTCTCAAAGAAATGATAATGGCTGCCGACTTGAATAGGTCGATCACCCGTATTGGAGACGGAAATGGTCGCGGTCTCGCGCCCCTCGTTCATCAGAATATCGCCCGGCTCGGTCAGCACTTCGCCCGGGATCACCGCACCATGACCGCCGCGGATCGGGTTATGCACGGTGACGAGCTTGGTTCCATCGGGGAATGTGGCTTCAACTTGGACATCATGGATCATATCGGCGATGCCATCCATCACTTGATCGGCCGTGATCACATGGGCACCGGCCTGCATCAATTCGGCAACCGAGCGACCATCCCGCGCACCTTCAATCACAAAATCTGTGATGAGAGCAATCGCCTCGGGATGGTTGAGCTTAACGCCCCGCTCAAGCCTGTTTCGCGCCACCATGGCCGCAAGCGAGACGAGAAGCTTATCCTTTTCACGGGGCGATAAAATCATCTGAAGAGTCCTTTGTTATCGATCAGCATTGCCAGACACGCGGAACGGCAACCGCGCGGAATTGGTTTAAAAAACGGGTTGCCGATTGACGGAGTGCTTCGGGATCAACCGCGGCAAACCTTAGAACCAACATTCCATTCCAAGCGCTCGCACCACACTCGCATGAGGAAGTTTCAAGCGCTGCTCTTGCTTCGTCAAGCCGTGCCTCCGCATCGGGAGCAAGATGTAAAAAAGTTGCAATGGCCCGCGCTCCCGCACCGATCGCGGGTCTATCAAGACGCGCGGCCATATCGCCTTCTAACGCAATCTCATCGGCAAAGACGAGCTTTTGATTGCGCCTGATCCGCCAACTGTCGCGGAAGGACCCTTCCGTAATCCGTTCGCCCATTGCGCCGCGCCCGAAGATGACGCCTTCGAACACAGTGAGCGTTGCATCGGCCGCCATATCCGCCCGAAATTGCCGATGGAGCTTTGCGCCCGAGAACAACAACGTTTCTTGGGGCAGCCACGCCAAATGGGATTGTTCAGCCAGTGTGAGGTGAATAGACGCCGAAGATGGCTCGCTCTGTGCCCGATAGATTTTTTCTGCGGACTGGGTGGAAACCACGGCTTTGGCATCGGGATCGAGCGAAATCTCAACGCTGAGAGAATCGCCCCCCGCCATGCCGCCGCCCGTATTGATGATAACCCCTTCGCAAAGGGCACCTTTGGGGAATTTCATCCGATAGCCGCCGGCCTCATAGAGTTCCGACGCCTCGGTTCGCCGGGGATTGGCGGCGAATCTACATTGGACGCTCCCCTTCGCCCGGATCATTCCGGGGAGAATGGCATCCGCGCGCGGTCGCTCTGAAAATATCGAAACCGCAGCCGTCATCCGCCGAAAACCCGCTTTCTACCGAAAAATACCATGCCTCATAGATAGGCGGGAGCGCCGCGCGTTCAAAGCTGAAAATTTGGGCAGACGCCGCTCTTTCGATCAAATCCGACGATAAGGCGCGAACCATCCAAGCCCTGTAACAGTTTCGGCTTTCGGGTTATATTCGCAGCCGACAAAACCTTGATAGCCAAGCCGATCTAGCTCGTCGAACAAGAAGGGATAATTCAATTCCTCGCCCGACGGCTCGTGCCGCGACGGGACGCTGGCAATCTGGACATGGCCCGATATCGGCAGTAGCGCGCGCATTCGCATCGTCACATCGCCATGAAGGATCTGGCAGTGATAGATATCGAATTGTAATTTAAGATTAGGGAGGTTCATTCCTGAAATAATCTCAGCCGCGAGATCAAAATTATTCAGCCCATAGCCCGGCATATTGCGGCCATTGATCGGCTCAAGCAGTAGATCGAGCCCTTTAGCGGCAAGCGCCTCAGCGGCGTAAGCGATATTCGCGCGGTAGGTGGTCATGGCTTTTGCGTCTTTAAGGTCGGTCATGCCCGCCATCATATGCAGACGTTTAACACCCGTGGCTTCGGCATAGCGTAGGGCCGTCGTGACGCCATCGCGAAATTCTTGCTCGCGGCCCGGAAGGCCTGCTACACCGCGCTCGCCTTTCGCCCAATCACCGGGCGGCATGTTAAACAGCGCTTGCGTCAGATTATTGCCTGCCAATTGTTTGGCGATCGCATCGGGAGAATGTTCATAGGGAAAAAGATATTCCACCGCTGCAAAGCCTTGGTCTGCCGCCGCCGTAAACCGGTCGAGAAAAGCGTGCTCCGTGAACATCATGGTCAAATTGGCGGCAAAATGGGGCATAGCGTTTCCTTTGGCATCTTTATTTTGTCCATGAGCCAACATGGATTACGGCATTTTGTCAAAGCCTTGAAAGCAGAGCTGCGTTGCACGAGCTCCCTATCAAGTGGAAAAAGGCAGGCGGCGTTGTTATATTCCTAGCCATGAACCAGCCAGCCCCGACCTCTTTCCCTACACCATCAGTTTCACTCGCCATTGATGGTATGACATGTGCCTCTTGCGTCGCGCGCGTTGAAAAAGCGCTCTTATCGGTGCCGGGGGTCATGTCGGCATCGGTCAATCTTGCTACAAAAAGTGCGCAGATTGAAGGAAATGCTGGTCCAGAAAGCCTGATCACGGCGGTTGACGATATCGGGTATGGCGCCAGTCTGATCCTTGAAAACAATCAGGCCGAGGAAACCAAGCGCTCAGCCGAACGGGAGAAAAAGGCACGCGTGGCGGCGCTGTTGGCCTTTGTTATCGTAAGCCCTTTTATCCTTGGGATGGCGGGCATGCTTTTTGGCATCGACCTGATGCCGCCACCCGAGGCACAATTCGCCTTGGCGACTCTCGTACAGTTCGGCCTTGGCTGGCGATTTTATACATCAGCATGGAAAGCCCTTCGGAGCCGCATAGCGACGATGGATCTGCTGGTAGCCCTTGGCACCAGCGCGGCCTATGGCATCAGTCTCTATTTGTGGCTGCGACCTTCGATGTCGATGTCGATGGACCATCTCTATTTTGAATCATCTTCGGTTGTGATCGCGTTTGTTTTGCTCGGTAAATGGCTCGAAGAACGCGCAACAGCGGAAACGGCATCGGCCATTGCCGCGCTCGGAAGGCTTCGGCCTGCCTCCGCAAGAAAGATTGATAACGGCCTTGAGATAGATGTTCCGCTTGACGCCATTCGGGTTGGTGATCGTGTTCTCGTGCGCGCAGGCGAAACTATTCCTGTTGACGGCGTCATCACGGACGGCGCGGCCAGCATTGATGAATCCATGGTAACGGGCGAAAGCCTTCCAGTTACAAAGGCAAAAGAGTCGATCGTGATTGGCGGCACGACAAACCTTGATGGCCGACTTATCATTGAAACACGCGCGATTGGCGCTGAAACTATGCTGTCCCGCATCATTCGATTGGTCGCTAACGCGCAAGCCTCAAAAGCACCTGTGCAAGCGCTGGTTGATCGGATCAGTGCGATCTTCGTCCCCGCTGTTTTGATCATTGCAGCAGCCACCGGAACAGGTTGGCTTCTCTCTGGTGCAGGGTATGAGACTTCCTTGATCAATGCGGTTTCCGTGCTTGTGATTGCCTGTCCTTGCGCGCTTGGCCTTGCTACGCCGACAGCCATTCTCGCGGGAACAGGCGTTGCGGCCAAACACGGCATTTTAATCCGCGACGCGTCAGCTTTAGAACGTGCCGCGCATATCACGCTCATGGCCTTTGATAAGACAGGGACGCTGACCACCGGACAGCCTGTTATTCGGGCCGTTGAAGGTGGCGATCCTGCAATGGTGCTGGCGATTGCGGCTGCGCTTGAATCAGGAAGCTCTCACCCGCTGGCGCGCGCCATTCGCGATGAGGCGCAATTGCGTGGCATGGCGGCCTTGCCGATGGTATCGGGGTTTGAATTAATTTCCGGTGGTATCATAGGCATGATTAGCGGCGAACGATTTTTATTCGGTAATGCCGCTGCGCTCCTTCAATCTGGCATTGATCTTACAAGCATGAAATCGCGTGCGGATCAGCTTAATTCAGAGGGATGCGGCCTGAGCTACCTGGCCGATACCGATCGAAAACGCCTGATTGGTCTTTTGGCGTTTGCCGATCCGGCGCGCGATACAAGTGCTGCGGCGATCCAGATGTTGAAGAATTTGGGAGTCGGATCCGTTATGGTGACGGGCGACAGCAAAGGTGCTGCCGAACGCATTGCCGGTGAACTTGGAATTCAGACGGTGCATGCCGAGGTAAAGCCCGAAGGCAAATCCGATATCATTGCCGCCCTTAAAGCCAAAGGCGCCATTGTAGGCATGGTTGGGGATGGTGTGAACGATGCACCTGCGCTTGCTATGGCCGATCTTGGTATCGCCATGGGCAGCGGAACAGATGTTGCCCTAGAAACCGCAGGCATCGCCTTAATGCGTCCCGATCCGCGCCTTGCCGCTGCGGCGATTACGCTCGCTCGGCGTGCTTTTTTTACCATACGCTCGGGCCTTTTTTGGGCTTTTGCTTATAATGTGGTGGGGATACCGCTTGCCGCATTCGGATATCTTTCCCCTGTCTTCGCAGGCGCGGCTATGGCGCTCTCTAGCGTGAGTGTGGTGATGAACGCGCTAACGCTAAAACTGTGGCGGCCTAAATTTTTATCCTAAAGCCATCTTGCTCAATGGCTCGACACCGGCCAGACTATTGGCATGACACACGCACATCACCATGACCACGACCATGGCTCTGAATTATCAGAAGCCGCGTTGCGCGTTCGTGCGCTTGAAACGATCCTGACGCAAAAAGGCTATATCGACCCCGCCGCGTTGGATGCCATCATCGAGACGTATGAGACGAAGATCGGACCACGGAATGGCGCACGCGTTGTGGCCAAAGCCTGGACAGACCCTGCCTATAAAGCGCGCCTTATGAGCGATGCGACATCCGCCATTGCCGAGCTTGGCTATAGTGGACGGCAAGGCGAGCATATGCGTGTGGTTGAGAACACAAGCGAGCTGCATAATATTGTCGTTTGTACATTATGTTCTTGCTATCCGTGGCCCGTGCTTGGCCTGCCTCCTGTTTGGTATAAATCGACCCCCTATCGCTCGCGCGCGGTGATGGATCCTCGCGGCGTGCTCAACGATTTTGGTTTCGAGCTACCCGCCACAACAAAAATTCGCGTATGGGATTCGACCGCCGAAATGCGTTACCTTGTTCTGCCTATGCGGCCCGAAGGCACCGAAACGTTAAGCGAAGACGCCCTCGCCGATCTCGTTACCCGCGATAGCATGATCGGCACAGGATTGCCCCTAAACAAGGGACAAGCGCGATGAATGGCGCGCAGGATCTGGGCGGGATGATGGGCTTTGGTCCTGTTCTTCCAGAGCCGGAAAAAACTGTCTTTCATGCGGAATGGGAAAAGCGCGCACTGGCAATAACGCTTGCTTGCGGAGCCCTTGGGCAATGGCCGGGCGATCGCGGGCGATATGTCCGCGAAACGCTGCCACCGATCGAATATCTGACATCGTCCTATTATGAAATCTGGACCAAGGCACTGCTCAAACTCTTGCTCACCGAAACGATGATAACGCCGGAGGAATTCGCGACGGGACAGGCTATGTCACCTGGCGTGCCAACAAAGCGGCCACCATTGACCGCGGAGCGGGTTGCTCCTTTGCTCGCGGCCGGAACACCCTATAACCGCACGCCAATATCGCCTGCGAAGTTTAAAGTCGGGGATGAGGTGCACACGATCGTCGCTCATCCGACAACCCATACCCGTTTGCCGCGATATGCCAGAGGTAAAACGGGAGTAATTACCGAAATCCACGATGTATTTGTGTTTCCCGATAGTCTCGCGCATGGCAAAGGCGAGGATCCACAATGGTGCTATGGCGTGCGGTTTGACGGTCGGGAACTGTGGGGGCCGGACAGCGACCCTCACCTTGAAATCGTTATCGATCTGTTTGAACCCTATTTGATGCCGGCCGCATGATCAGCGACTTATTGGCAGAACTACCCGCGATTCCGCGCGATAAAGACGGCCCGGTTTTTCAAGAGCCTTGGGAGGCGCAAGCCTTTGCGATGGTTGTGGCCTTGCATGCCAAAGGGCTTTTTACGTGGGACGAATGGGTTGAGACGCTCGCTCAGACCATTCAATCCGCCGGTGATCCCAACGAGGCCTATTACCACCACTGGCTTAATGCCCTCGAACAGATTGTGAGTGCCAAGAACGTCACCTCGCCGGAAAACCTGCACGCGCTAGAAGACGCTTGGGACCGTGCCGCGCGGGCGACACCGCATGGTCAACCGATTGAATTGACAAATGATCCTGCGTTAGTCGTGACAAAGGCTTGAGCCTCATCCCTGCTTCGCTTAATCTCTGCCTATGACAAAACTATCTCCGACCTCACTGGGCGCACGCGCCTGGAACCGCCTTGAAGCGCTTCGCCTGTTCACCGATGAACCCGGCAAGATCACTCGACTTTATCTTTCGCCCTCCCATCGGCAGGCGGTGGATGCAACGGTCGCCATGATGCGGGAGGCCGGCTGCGACCACGTATCTGTCGATGCGCTTGGTAGTGTGATCGGCCGTTATGAAGGAAAGACGACAGGCCTGCCTGCTCTGCTGATCGGTTCGCATATCGACACGGTTGTTGATGGCGGTGCTTATGATGGCGCGCTTGGCGTTATTGCCGGAATTGGCGTTGTCGAAGCGCTGCGTGATGCGGGTGAACGTCTCGATTTCGCGGTCGAAGTTTTGGCCTTCGGCGATGAAGAGAATGTTCGCTTCACGTCGAACCTGACCTCCTCCCGTGCACTCGCCGGAACGCTTGATGCCGCAGGGCTTGAGGCCAAAGATGAAAATGGCATTTCCATTCACCGGGCGCTTCTGGATTTTGGATGTGATCCTTCCGAATGGGCTTCGCTAAAACGTGATCCGGCCTCGGTGATCGGCTATGTTGAAATGCATATTGAACAAGGCCCCGTGCTTGAGGCGGAAAATCTGGCGATTGGTATCGTAACCGCAATTAACGGTGCCTCGCGGTGGACGCTGACGGTTTCTGGTGAAGCGGGCCATGCCGGAACCGTGCCCATGGCGTTGCGCCATGATGCATTGACGGCTGCTTCAGAAATGGCGCTCGCGATTGAACGGCTTGGCGCTGTTGATGCCAATACGGTTGCAACCGTCGGACGCTTTCAGGTCGAGCCCGGCGCGGTGAATGTGATTCCGGCCAAAGTGCGCTTTACGCTGGATGCGCGCTCACCCGATGACACGGTCCGCGCGCACATGATTGAAGAGATCGCCTCGGCCTGCAAAGCGATTGCAGCGAAGCGTGGTGTGACATTGACTATTGATCGGTTCTTTGAATCGAAAGCCACACCGATGGCTGCTTCTTTTGTGACAGGGCTTTCCGACGCCGTCTCTCGCCACCAGATCACGCCTCGGCTTCTGCCTTCTGGCGCAGGGCACGATGCCATGGCCATGGCCGAGCTTTGCCCGGCAGGAATGCTCTTCGTCCGCTGCAAAGGCGGCATCAGCCATTCCCCGCTTGAGGCGATGACGGCCGAGGATTGCGATGTTGCGATTGGCGTAATGCTGGATTTTGTGAGGAATTTTAAATCCGCTCCTTAATCCAACTTCCCCACAACCGCTTCAACCGCTTCCACGACAGCGCCCGAGCGCACATGCTGATGCGCGAGGTTCATCTCGGTTGCATACCACCGATCACCGTCAAGCGCCGGATCAACCACCGAGCGCAACGAGGCAAGAGCTGCTTCAGAACCATTGCCGATCGGATGGTCTTTTGCCAGATCGGAAATGAGCGTGAGCGCTTGCCCCGCCATCAAGATTTCCGTCGCTACAATGAATTCGACATTGCCAACAATCGTGCGGGCTTTTCGGGCGCACCAAGTGGAATTGGAAACATGATCTTCCGCATTGCTTTTGCCTGGAATGGAATCAACCGAGCCTGGCATTGAGAGGGTGCGGTTTTCCATCACCAAAGCCGACATAGAGCACTGCACCGTAGCAAAGCCGGTATTCAATCCGCGCTTGCCGGCCAAGAGATTGCGCGGCAGGCCATAGCTCATGGTTGGGTCGATCAGACGGGCTAAACGCCGTTCGCAAATGGAGCCGAGATCGGCCATCACCATCGCCACAAGATCCATGGCTTGCGCAACATATTGGCCATGAAAATGTCCACCCGAAATAATCACCGATGATCCGTCATCATTCTCGAAGATTAAAGGATTATCGGTGGCGGAATTAATCTCGGTTGCGATGATTTTTGTGGCGTACTCAAGCGCTTCCAAAACAGGGCCATGCACCTGCGGCGTGCACCGCAAGGAATAAACGTCCTGTACCCGGGGAGGTGGCGATTTTCCAGCGGCGCGCGCTTCATCCGGATAAAGCGTTTCACGGGCTTCAGCGGAACACCGTTTTGAGCCTTGGGTGATCTTGCGAATATTGCCTGCGATTTTGCGCTGGCCTTCATGCGGGCGGGCTTTGTGCACGCGTGCATCAAAGGCTGCTAATTCACCGCGCATCGCTTCGAGCGAGAGCGACATGCCAATATCGGCAGCTTTACGAATGCGGCGCGCATCATAGAGCGCTAACACGGCAATCGCGAGGGACACGGTTGAACCGTTGATGAGGGCGGATGCATCTTTTGCATGCAACACGAAATCAACTTCCAGACCTGCCTTCTTAATCGCATCGCGCGCGGGCATGCGTTTGCCCTTGTAGATAATCTCCGCTTCCGGAAAACCGCACAATGCGCCTGACATATGGGCTAAGGGCGCAAGATCGCCTGATGCGCCCACAGATCCTTTGGCCGGAATGACAGGCACCAAGCCTTTGTTGAGAAAATCGAGCAGGCGATCAACAACCTCAACACGCGGGCCGGAATAATTTGATGCGAAAGCATTCGCGCGCAACAACATGGTGGCGCGCACGACGTCTTCATCGAGCGGCTCGCCAATGCCTGTCGCGTGGGCATAGATGGATTTCGTCTGATAGGCTGCCATATCAGACATAAGGACGCGCTGGTCTTTAAAAAGGCCCACGCCGGTATTGAAAGAATACATCAAAGGTGCATCGTCATGCATCCAGTTTTGATCGATAAAGACGCGGGTCGTAGAAATTTTTTCACGCGCTTTTGCCGAAAGGGCCGCCTTTTCATAGCGACCATTGGCACCAAGGCGTGCCACCCGCACGACACCTTCAATTGTGAGTTTCACACCATCAATCGTTACCGTCATAAAAAAGCCCCTGCGATGTCTGTCCGATTTCCAGATGCTCTACCACGCATCCTTTTGTCCCGAAATATGGTTTTCAATTCTATTTTAAAGCCTCGGCCCGACGAGCGGCCGCTGCATTGATATCGGCTGCTGCATCGTCGGCGCTGATATAACGATCGTCGAGATTACGATAGGCTTGGATGAGGGTCTGCCAAAATTCTTCGTCCGGCTTTCCCTTAAGCAGGCCATTTTTCGACGCAAACCGATAAAGACGCTTGGCACCTCCCTCGCGGGTCAATCCGCCTTGGCTGATCAGCTGATCGACTTGTGCTTTTTCAGCTGCCATCCCCTGAGCACGGCTATCATTATCCGCCAAAGGTGGCACGACAATGCCGGCGGTAACGGCTGTCGCATCCGTATGAAGGACGGGTAATGGCACAGGCGGCGGGGCCTCGGCCACCGGCTGGGTGGCCGGTTGGGCGACAGTTTTTGCCGCTGGCTTCGTTGGTGAGGCCGTCGAGGGTGCCGCCGTCGCATCGGCCACGGGTTTTGACGCGGCGCTGGCATTTTCAAAGCCAGGGAAGCCTTGGCATCCCGCGAGCACGAGGCCGAACATCAAAACCAAGCCAATTTTACCCATCACACTACTCTCCCGAGACTTCCAACACGGCTATAAGGCCGCCCAATCCCTTAAATTGCAAGGAATACATAGCGCTTAGACGATAATGCTCCGCGAGGCTAAATATTTCGTCCGCGGGACCGTTATTTGAGTACAGATCGTCCCACTCGAAGATAGGCCAAATCTCATGACCGCGACCATTGTTGAGCTGAAGCAATTTCGTCAGATCCGCGAAGAAAAGGCCGAGCAAGATTTGGAAAACCGCTTGCGTCGCGAAGTGGCAGGCTTCAACGAATCGCTTCAAGTCGCGATGGAGCGGTTCAACCTCAATATGCCAATGATCGCCACTCTGTTGATGGCAAAGGCTGTCGAAGCTCTGGAAGCCGACCAGCCGCGCAACCGGACGGAAGGCGAAGAATTTGCCTCGGCCAATCAGCTGGTTCAGTCGATCGTCAAGGCACGGGCGCGGGCCAATGAACGGGCAATGGCCGATGCCGTTCGGTTCAGCACGGCGCCAACCGGAGCTTAATTAGGCGGGTGATCGGTTAAGCCAATCGATCATACCGGCGGCGGCCGCAACACCTGTTGAAAAACAGGCCTGCAAGAGATAGCCGCCCGTCGGCGCTTCCCAATCGAGCATCTCGCCCGCGACAAACACGCCCGGCCGATTGATCAGCATCAGGTGATCATCCAGTTGAGACAGCGCGATACCGCCCGCTGTCGAAATCGCCCGCTCAAGTCCCGCTATTCCGTGAATATGGATCGGGAGATTTTTTAGAAGTTTCGCCATCTCAATGGGATCGTCGAAGGGCGCTTTGGTTCCGGTTGCGCGCTCTTCCCGAAAAAGTGCAATGGCAGCAGGCGCGAGCCCCGCCGCTTTATGGAGCCATGTCGAGACGGACATTTTACCACGAGGCTTGGAAAGCCGTTCGGTCAGAATATGCAAAGGCAAATCGCGCCTAAGATCGAGATGAATGAGTGCTCGACCATCGACCTCGATTTGGCGACGAATATCGGGCCCAAGGCTGTAGATGACGCCTCCCTCGAACCCCTTCTCAGTAATGATGGCCTCGCCCTTGGCTTGGCTTTGACCGCAGGTTGCAACGACACGCTTGATCGCTGCGCCCGCAAAGCGGTTTTTCATCAAGTCCGACCATTCCACCAAGACACCGGCATTGGCCGCTTGAAGCGGCGTCACGGCAATACCGCTTTGCTCGAGTATTCGTGTCCACCCACCATCGGCACCGAGCTTCGGCCAACTGGCGCCACCAAGCGCCAAAAGCGTGACATCCGGCTTGATAAGAACCTCTTGCCCATCGGCGAGGCGAAACATTAAGGCGCCGGAGTTATCCCACCCATGCCAATCGTGACGCGCGCAGAAGGTAACGCCTAGGGCGTCAAGCCGCCTGAGCCACGCCCGCAGCAATGGTGAGGCTTTGAAGCTTTTAGGAAAGACACGCCCGCTGCTGCCCGCAAAACTCTCTTCGCCGAGACCGTCGCACCAGTCGCGTAATTCATCGGGTGAAAATTGTTCGATATAGGGCCATAACCATTCAGACGCCTCGCGGTATTGGGCCATAAACTCATCCGGCTCGTCTGTGTGGGTTAAATTGAGACCGCCGCGCCCTGCCAAAAGAAATTTGCGGCCAGGACTAGCCATCCGGTCATAAACAGTGACGCGATAGCCCTTTTCAGCCAATTTTTCGGCGGCCATCAAACCCGAAGGGCCCGCACCGATAATCGCGCATGTCTTGATCAATTGGGTCACTCAAACCGTCCTGCGGGAAAAGAAGAGTGCTTATCGCGCGGTCGCAACCGCGTGGTCAAGCGCGGGCAATCACATCTGTTTGGCGAGAATGCTTGCTATGCCTCGCTCAATCCGCCATATGCCAAGTCAAATTGATTGGAATGTCTGTCGCCAATGGCCCCGCCTCTTCTGTTTCTCAAAGATATTCGCCTAACCTTTGGCGGCACACCTCTGCTTGAGGGAGCCGATATTTCGGTTTCGGCAGGTGATCGCCTTTGCCTTGTGGGCCGAAACGGGTCAGGTAAATCGACGCTTCTAAAAATTGCCGCCGGCTTGATTGAAAGCGATCACGGTGAGCGCTTTGTGCAACCCGGAGCGACGGTTCGCTATTTACCGCAAGAGCCGGATCTTTCAGGCTTTGCAACGACGCTTGCTTATGTCGAAGCGGGGCTCGCGCCCGGTGATGATCTATGGCGCGCGCGATATCTGCTTGAGGCGCTCGGGCTAACGGGGGATGAAAATCCCGCTACCCTTTCAGGCGGTGAAGCACGGCGTGCCGCACTTGCGCGGGTTATCGCACCCGAGCCCGATATTTTGATGCTGGACGAGCCAACGAACCATCTCGACCTGCCCGCGATTGAATGGCTTGAAAGCGAGTTAAAAGGCTTAAAATCAGCGCTGGTCCTCATCAGCCATGACCGCCGATTTTTGGAAAATCTGTCGCGTGCAACCTTGTGGTTGGATCGTGGCGTAACACGACGGCTTGAACAAGGGTTTTCAGCCTTTGAAGCCTGGCGGGATACTGTGCTCGAAGAAGAAGAGCGCGACCGCCATAAGCTTGATCGGCAAATTGTACGTGAAGAACATTGGGTGCGTTACGGCGTTACCGCGCGGCGCAAACGCAATGTTAGACGCATGTCCGAGCTTGCAGGCCTTCGTCAAAAACGGCGTGATGCACGCGGGCCAACCGGAACGGTTAAACTCGAAGCAGCCGAGGCCGATATTTCCGGCAAGCTTGTTATTGAAGTCAAACGCATTGCAAAAAGCTTTGGCGAGCGAACCATCGTATCCGATCTTTCCTTGCGCCTGTTGCGCGGTGATCGGCTTGGCATTGTGGGTGCCAATGGTGCAGGAAAGACGACGTTGATCAATCTGATGACCTCACGATTGCCGCCTGATTCCGGCAGCGTACGGTTAGGCGTCAATCTCGCCATGACGACATTGGAACAAAAGCGCGATAGCCTCGATCCCAATGCGACCTTGGCGGAAACGCTTACCGGCGGTAGTGGCGACAAAGTGATCGTCAACGGCGAAAGCCGCCATGTGATCTCTTATATGAAAGACTTTTTGTTTCCGCCTGAGCAGGCGCGTACACCCGTATCGGTGCTATCCGGCGGAGAACGGGCGCGGTTATTGCTGGCGGTTGCATTAGCTTCACCATCGAATCTTTTAGTGCTCGATGAGCCAACCAATGATCTTGATTTAGAAACGCTCGATTTATTGGAAGAAATGCTCGCCGATTATCCCGGCACTCTGATTGTTGTCAGCCATGACCGTGACTTTCTGGATCGCGTAGCAACTTCCATTTTAGTCTCGGAAGGCGATGGCGAATGGTTGGAATATGCCGGCGGTTATTCCGACATGATCGCCCAACGCGGACAAGGCGTTGATGCCCGTAAAGCGGCCGAACGGGCTCGCGAAGAAAAGTCGAATACGGTCTCGAATGCTTCACCTGCATCAGTTACGGGCAAACGAAAATTATCGTTCAATGAAAAGCATTTGCTAGAAACGCTTCCACAGCGCGTGGCAGCGCTTGGACGCGACATCGAGAAATTACGCCTGGTTCTCGCCGATCCGGCACTTTACACTAAAGATCGGCCACGCTTTGATAAAGCAAGCGAATTGCTCTCCCGCGCAGAAGCCGATCTTGCGGCATCGGAAGAACAATGGTTAGCGCTTGAAATGCTGAAAGAAGAGGTTGAAGGCTAAGCCGCCAACCCCGTTTCAACGAGCTTCGCCCAATAGCTCACCCCAATCGGAATAACGCTGTCGTCGAAATCATAGGCGGGATGATGCAGGCCTGCGCTGTTGCCATTGCCGACAAAAATAAAGCAGCCAGGGCGCTCATTGAGCATATAGGAAAAATCCTCGGCACCCATCATCGGAGCAATAGAGCGATTAACCCGATCGGAGCCTGCAATGTCGCTTGCGATTTTGGACGCGAAATCCGTTTGATCGGGGTGATTGACGGTCACCGGATAACCATACGAAAAATCAAAATGAATTTTTGCGCCATGCATCGCCGCAATCGAATCAATCACCGTTTGCATCCGTTTGACAACGAGTTCCTGTATCACTGGATTAAAGGTGCGTAACGTTCCCGTTAGCACCGCTTCTTGCGGGATGACGTTGGACGCATCGCCTGCGTGAAAAGTCGTTACAGATAAAACAGCGCTTTCAAGCGGATCGACATTGCGCGATACGATGCTTTGCAACGCGACAATCAGTTGGCTAGCGACATAGACCGTATCGATGGACAGATGCGGCATAGCGGCGTGTGAGCCGCGGCCGGTTACGGTAATCGTAAACTGATCGGCAGCTGCCATGATGGGGCCTGAGCGTACGCCGAATTGGCCTACGGGCATGCCGGGCAGATTGTGCATGCCATAGACTTCATTGACATTAAAGCGCGTCATCATGCCATCATCGACCATGGCTTTACCGCCGCCGCCGCCCTCTTCCGCTGGTTGAAAAATGACGACCGCCGAACCCGCAAAATTCCGCGTCTCGGCCAGATATTTCGCAGCGCCCAAAAGCATGGCGGTGTGGCCATCATGGCCGCACGCGTGCATTTTACCTGCAACCGTTGAGGCGTATGGTTTTCCCGTTACCTCAGCAATCGGCAAAGCATCCATATCGGCGCGCAGGCCAATGGTCTTATCGCCCGGCAAGCGTCCTTTGATGACACCGACAACGCCCGTCCGCCCGATGCCGGTTACGACTTCATCGCAGCCAAAGGCGCGCAATTTATCCGCTACGATTCCGGCCGTGCGGTGAACATCGTAATTGAGTTCAGGGTGCTGATGCAGGTCACGTCGCCAAGCGACAACTTCATCGGCAAATTCGGCGATCCGGTTGATAACGGGCATTTCGAGGGGTTCCTGAATGTGGGCAGCCAAGGAAACTAAGCAGTGAGTATCCGCTAAGCGCCCTTAAAATCCAAGCCCGAATAGCTAAAATACGGCAATAAGACGCATAAATAACAGACAGGTGGCTGACTTTTCATGATGACGCATGATAGGAAGCATGCCTGTTTCATTTCCCTCTCCAACCCAATGGCCGCTCAATGACCAGCAAGCTCGATCAACTCAAAGCCTTCACCACTGTTGTTGCCGATACAGGCGATATGGACGCGATCCGGACGTTCAAGCCGACGGATTGCACCACAAACCCGACTTTGGTGCTGAAAGCTGCGGCCCTGCCCGCTTATGAGGGCGTTATTGCGGATGCCATTTCATGGGGCAAAAAGCAGGCGGGCAACCGCGAGGCCGTAATCGGCGCCGTTGCTGACCGTTTGGCCGTGGCCTTTGGCAGCGAATTGGCCCGCTTGGTGCCCGGACGGGTTTCAACGGAAGTCGATGCGGACCTTTCCTTCGATACCGCCAAAAGCGTTGAAAAGGCGCATGGCATTATCAAGGCCTATCAAGCCAATGGGATTTCACGCGACAAAGTGTTGATCAAGCTAGCCTCCACTTGGGAGGGCATTCGGGCGGCGGAAATTCTTCAGAAAGATGGGATTGATTGCAATCTCACGCTGTTGTTTTCGCTCGTTCAGGCAGCGGCCTGCGCGGAGGCTGGTGCGTTTTTAATCTCGCCTTTTGTCGGGCGTATTTTGGATTGGTATGTGAAAAACGAAGGCAAAAGCTACACGGCGGAAACGGACCCCGGTGTGCTCTCCGTCCGTCAGATTTACGCCTATTACAAGCGCCATGGGTATAACACCGTCGTGATGGGCGCGAGCTTCCGCAATTTGGGCGAGATCGAAGCCTTGGCCGGATGTGACCGTCTCACCATTGCGCCTGCATTGCTGGATCAGCTCGCCAAGGATGAAGGCGCATTGCCTCGCCAACTTGATCCGTCAACTGCAGGTAAGGCGGGCGTTGATCGTATCAAGGTAGATGAAGCCAGTTTCCGCTTCCTGCTGAACGAAGATGCAATGGCAACCGAAAAACTCGCCGAAGGCATCCGCGCATTTGCGAAGGACCTCGGCGTGTTGAAGGATATGGTTGCGGCAAAGCTCGCCGCTTAAGGCGATACCGCCCAGTCTTTCGGTTTCTGCGCGGTTTCACGAAGTTTGGTGAGCGTCGTTGCCGGCGTAATGGCTTCGGGATCCAAAAAGCAATGGATGATCGCAGGCTTGCCGGATGCGACAGCGCGCTCAAAGGCGGGCGCAAATTCTTCCGTTGTTTTAACCGTCTCGCCATGTCCGCCGAACGCGCGGGCATAGGCCGCGAAATCGGGATTTTTTAGCTGCGTGGCTGAGACACGGCCCGGATATTCGCGCTCTTGATGCATGCGGATCGTGCCATACATGCCATTATCAATCACGATCACGATGATCGGCAAATCATATTGCACAGCGGTCGCAAATTCCTGACCATTCATCAAGAAACATCCATCGCCGGCAAAGGCAATCACCATGCGATCAGGATAAGCGCGCTTCGCACCCACGGCTGCGGGCACACCGAAGCCCATGGAGCCTGAATTCGGCGCAAGCTGCGTGCCGAATTGACGAAAGCGCAAATAACGCTGCGGCCAAATCGCATAATTGCCCGCACCATTTGCAATCACCGTATCATGCGGAATACGGTCACGCAGCCAACGCATCGCTTCTGCAATGTGAAAATCACCCGGCACGTTTGGAATCGTATCCGTCCAAGCGAGATAGTCTTCACGTGCTGCTTCGCGTGCACCTGCCCATGGAATTGTATTCGGCGGTTGCAGCGTTTCAAGCGCTGCTGCGAAGGCCTTTGGGCTTGCGTGAATGCCAAGCGTCGGATGATAGACACGGCCCAATTCTTCCGCATCCGCATGGACATGCACGAAAGCCTGTTTCGGCACGGGAATATCAAACAGTGTGTAGGCTTGGCTCGGCATTTCGGCCATTCGACCGCCGATCAAGAGTACAAGATCAGCGCCTTCAATGCGGGCCTTCAGTTTCGGATTGGGTCCAATGCCAATCTCACCGGCATAATTCGGATGATCGCCCGAAAACAACATCGCGCGCCGAAAGGAGGTTGCGACCGGAAGATCAAACCGTTCGGCAAAACGCGTGACTGACGCGCGCGCTTTTTCAGACCATCCCGAGCCACCCAAAATCGCAATCGGACGCTTTGCGGTCCAGAGCATTTTTTGCAGTTCCGCCATCTGCGTCTGGCCGGGCCATGTCTCAACGGCCTCGACACGCGGGATCGGTTGGACCTCAGCGGAAGCGGTCAACATGTCTTCGGGCAAGGAAATCACCACCGGGCCGGGGCGGCCTTGCATCGCGACGTGAAAGGCTCGCGAGATGGTTTCAGGCACGCGGGCCGGATCTGTGATTTCGGTCACCCATTTGGCCGTCGAACCAAAAAAGGCTTTATAGTCCATTTCTTGGAACGCGCCGCGCTCCTTCATGCCGCTTTCGATTTGGCCGACAAATAAAATTAACGGCACCGAATCATGTTCAGCGATGTGAATACCGGGCGAGGCATTGGTGGCACCCGGCCCGCGCGTGACCATGGCAATGCCTGGCCGACCTGTGAGGCGTGCGGTGGCATCGGCCATCATGGTAGCGCCACCCTCTTGGCGGCACACGGTGACTTTGATCGAAGCATCATGCAGCGCATCGAGAACCGCGAGATAGCTTTCTCCCGGCACGCAAAACACATGTTCGACGCCTTGGGCTGCGAGCGCATCAACGATCAATTGACCGCCTGTTCGGGATGAGTTGGTTGTCATCGGTTTCGTGCTCCTATCCGCCCCATGCTTTGTCGTGCAATACCGCTTCCGTATCCGCGCCTAGACGCGGCGATGGGCGCGAGGCCACCATGGCTTCGCCATTGATCATGATTGGCGAGCGTACACTGGGCACGCTGCCCGCTGCTGCATCGGCGTTCGCGAGTTCAACCCGCATACCGCGTGCAACCACTTGCGCATCCTGAAAGACATCCGCAACAGTGTTGATAGGCCCTGCAGGAACGCCTGCCTTTTCTAGACCCGAGAGCAAGGCATCACGCGTAAACTTGACGGTCAAATCCGCCAATCTCGCGCAGAGCGGTGCGCGGTGTTTTACGCGCAAAGGATTGGTCGCATAATCGGGATTATCCGCCAACATTGGCTCACCCAACACTTGGCAGAATTTGCGGAACTGTCCGTCATTACCAACCGCAACAACCACATGTCCATCGGCCACCGGAAACACTTGATAAGGCACAATATTGGGATGCGCATTGCCAAGCCGGCGCGGCGCGTTGCCCGATACGAGATAATTCAAGGCTTGATTGGCGAGTACGCTGACTTGCGTATCGAGCAAAGCCATATCGACATGCGCGCCCTCGCCTGTGAGATCGCGCTGCCGTAATGCCGCTTGAATGCCGATTACGCCATAAACGCCCGTGAAAATATCGGCAAAAGCCACACCAATTTTTTGGGGCTCGCCATCGGGTGCACCTGTTAAATCCATGATGCCCCCCATCGCCTGAATCATGAAATCATAACCGGCGCGTTCGGCATAGGGGCCATTCTGGCCAAAGCCCGTGACGGAACAATAGACGAGACGCGGATTAACCGCTTTCAGACTTTCATAATCGAGGCCGTATTTTTTCAAGCCACCGACTTTGAAATTCTCAATCAGCACATCGGCATGGCCTGCAAGTTTGCGGATGATCGATTGACCGTCAGGCGTTTCGAAATCAATGGCAATCGAGCGCTTGCCGCGATTGCAGGCGTGGAAATAAGCGGCGGACAAATCACCGCCATCGGCCGCTTCAACAAAAGGTGGGCCCCATGTGCGCGTATCATCGCCCGCACCGGGGCGTTCGACTTTAACAACATCGGCACCGAGATCAGCAAGCGTTTGCCCGATCCAAGGCCCCGCGAGAATACGCGCGAGTTCTAAAACGCGGATACCGGAAAGGGGTTTGTGTTGGGGCATCAATTTAAACCATTCGAAACCATATCCGTCATTGCGAGCAACCGCGAAGCAAACCAGTTGACGGATATTATGAGAGTGCAGCTTTTAACCGACACTTTATCCTAAAATATCAACTGGGTTGCTTCGCTACCGCTCGCAATGACGGTTGAAGAATTAGAAAAACGCCTGCAGCCCTGTGATCGCTCGGCCTAAAATCAACGCATGGACATCATGCGTGCCTTCATAGGTGTTCACCGTCTCAAGATTCTGCGCGTGGCGCATGACGTGGTATTCTTGGCTGATGCCATTGCCGCCATGCATGTCGCGCGCGGCGCGGGCAATATCGAGCGCCTTGCCGCAATTGTTGCGCTTGACGATGGAGATCATCTCAGGCGCGAACTTGCCTTGATCCATCAAGCGGCCGACTTGCAGCGAGCCTTGCAAGCCCAATGCGATTTCCGTCATCGCATCGGCGAGCTTCTTTTGAATGAGCTGCGTCTGCGCCAAAGGCTTGCCGAATTGCACACGATCGAGCGTATATTGACGCGCGCGCTGCATGCAATCTTCTGCCGCACCCATGACGCCCCAAGAAATGCCATAGCGTGCGCGGTTCAAACAACCGAACGGACCTTTGAGACCCGAGACATTCGGCAATAAATGATCCTCGGAGACGACCACGCCATCCATCACGATTTCACCCGTGATCGACGCGCGCAAAGAGAGCTTGCCTTCGATCTTCGGAGCCGACAATCCCTTCATGCCTTTTTCAAGCACGAAGCCGCGGATCTCATTGTCATGCGCAGCCGACTTCGCCCACACAACGAACACATCGGCAATCGGTGAATTCGAGATCCACATTTTCGATCCGGTGATTTTGTACCCATCAGCCACTTTCTCGACGCGGGTTTTCATACCGGCAGGATCAGACCCTGCATCAGGCTCGGTGAGGCCAAAGCAACCAACCCATTCGCCCGATGCGAGTTTCGGCAAATATTTTTTGCGCTGAGCATCCGAACCGTAAGCATAGATCGGATACATCACGAGCGAGGATTGCACGCTCATCATCGAGCGATAGCCTGAATCAACGCGCTCCACTTCCCGCGCAACAAGCCCATAGGACACATAGCTCGCATGCGCGCAGCCATACTCTTCCGGCAGCGTAACGCCCAACAAACCAAGCGCGCCCATCTCGTTGAAGATTTCGCGCTCGGTTGTTTCATTCGCATAGGCTTTGACGATACGCGGCAGAAGTTTTTCCTGCGCATAGTCACGTGCCGTATCGCGGATCATCCGCTCATCTTCGGTAAGTTGGTCGTTCAGTAGAAAGGGATCTTCCCACTGAAACTTTGGTGCGTGTGAAGCGTTTGCCATGGTCTCTTCCTTAACCGATATCAAAGCTCACGCCCTGGGCGAGCGGAAGCGTGGTTCCGTAATTAATGGTGTTAGTGGCGCGGCGCATATAGGCCTTCCAAGCATCCGAGCCTGCTTCGCGGCCACCGCCTGTTTCCTTTTCGCCACCAAAGGCTCCACCGATTTCAGCGCCTGACGGGCCGATATTGACGTTCGCAATTCCGCAGTCTGAGCCTTCGTCGGAAACAAAGCGCTCAGCCTCGCGCATATCGAGCGTGAAGAGCGAAGAGGAGAGGCCTGCGCCCACCGCGTTCTGCATCGCAACTGCTTCTTCAAACGTCTTGTATTTCATAACATAAAGGATCGGCGCAAAGGTCTCGCGTGTCACCGGGTCAACATGAGCTGGCATTTCAACCAGCGCTGGGGCCGCGTAATAAGCCTCCGCATGACCGCCAACAGAAACGCGCGCACCGCCTGTGACTTTTCCGCCAGCGGCCTTTGCTTCGTTCAACGCTTTTTCCATGCCATCAAACGCGGCCTTGTCGACAAGGGGACCAACCAGAACGCCCGCTTCCCGTGGATCGCCAACTTTCACACTGCCATAGACAGAGCGAAGCTTGGCAACAAAGCCTTCATAGATACTTTCATGCACAATCAGACGGCGCAAGGTCGTGCAGCGTTGGCCGGCGGTGCCCATCGCAGCAAAGGCAATACCGCGAAGCGCCAAATCAAGATCGGCAGAAGGCGCAACGATAGCCGCGTTGTTGCCGCCAAGTTCCAAAATTGCTCTCGCAAAACGCGCAGCCAATTTAGGGCCAACGAGTTTACCCATTGCGGTCGAGCCTGTCGCTGAAACAACTGGCACGCGATGATCGGAGACAAGCGCATCGCCCACTTCGCGGCCACCCACTAGCACTTCCAAAAGACCATCCGGCACACCACCAAAGCGATCTGCCGCGCGCTTCAAAATGGCTTGCGTTGCAAGTGCGGTGAGCACTGATTTTTCGGACGGCTTCCACACCACGCTATCGCCACACACAAAAGCGAGTGCGGCATTCCAAGACCAAACAGCGACAGGAAAATTAAACGCCGAAATCACACCGCACACGCCGAGCGGATGCCATGTTTCCATCATGCGATGAGCAGGACGCTCGGTTGCAATCGTCAAGCCAAAGAGCTGGCGCGAAAGGCCAACCGCATAATCGCAGATGTCGATCATTTCTTGGACTTCGCCCAAGCCTTCCGACGTCACTTTGCCAACTTCAAGCGTTACCAAGCGGCCCAGATCGTCCTTCGCGGCGCGCAACTCTTCGCCGAGCAGGCGGACCAATTCGCCACGACGCGGGGCTGGCACTTTGCGCCATTCCTTAAAGGCTGCGTCCGCCCGTCCGACGGCCGAGGTTGCATCGGCTGCGGAGTGAGCGGCCAATTCCACAATGACCTCACCGGTAATCGGTGACCGGGCCGGCATGCCGCCTTTTTTAAAGGCTGATGACGGAACACCCAAACGGGTTAAAATGGCCAGCGCTTCAGCGCCTACGGACTGCGTCATAACGTCTTAAACTCCAGACAATCGTTAAATTTGACCCATTCGGGCCCATGTTCAGACCATACACCGCAATGTTCGGCAATATCCAGTTGATCCCTCGCCTAATGGTCCAGTTACTCAGCGCATTCAGAGGATTATTTTGGAAATCGACCAATTTCCATATTCATGGCGGCCAAAAGCGCCAAGAAGGCTTCCGATTGCAGAAATTCAAATTCGATATCGCGGGCCTTGGTAACGGGATCGAGGGCAGCGAGCGCCGCGTCACTATGGCCCGGATGGCACATCACGAGATGCCTATCGCCGGAAACGAGCAAATAGCGACGAAATTCACTGGCAAAATCGCCTTTCGGGTCGAAATCGCTCACACCTGAAAAGCTATTATTGACTAAAAAGCCGCGTTTTTTGGCCGAAGCCGCGAATCCTTGGGCCAAAAAGGCAATAAAAAGCGATTTTCCGACCGAAACGCCGCGCGCCATGATAGCGCCCAGATGATCCCCGGGGTTTCTGAGCCATGGCCGCCAGCCGGGTCGATACTGTTCGATAGCTTCCCATAAAGCCGACCGAATCGTTGGTAGAATATGGACATGCTGATGCCCATCGATAAAATCCGGCAAACGTCCGGTTTGTGCCTCGAATTCGGCCAATTGCCGCATAATCTCGGCTGAAATCTCCCGTTTTGAGAGCTTTCCGAACAAAGATGCCTGCAAAATCCGGCCAAGCGTGGGGAGCTCGCCCTCGGGCGCAAGGAGCGGCATCGGCCCGAGCGGACGGCCCAAGGTCAGGGTTAAATGAAGCCCGAGCTCGGCCTTGCCGTGGTAGGGGGCAAGCGCCTTGGCAAGTTTTGGCCAGCCGCTTTGATTGGTCATACAGCCCGTACCCGAGAGCCTGCCTGATGCCAAAAGGGCAAGAATGGCGCGGCTCACCCCCTCGGTTAAGCCATAATCGTCGGCAATGAGAATGAAAGGAACGGGTGGCATGATCGGAAAAGCACCTGTATGAAGGAACAAAACCACTGAGATCACGGCCTCGCCGAAAGCCAGACCGTTACCAGGGAACAATGACGTGCCGTTCTTAACACAGACTTCTGATCGCGAAATCGAAAATCCCTGCGAATTGTCGCTTGTCATCCCCGCTTTCAACGAAGGCCGCAATTTGGGCCCGCTGATTGATCGCGTCATTCCGGTATTGGATGGCATTTCGGAGGATTGGGAATTGATTTTCGTCGATGACGGCTCGTCCGATGATACGCTGGCTTGGATGATGGCCGCGCATCAAAAGGATAAACGGGTCCGCGGCGTATCGTTCAGCCGTAATTTCGGCAAAGAAATCGCGATTGCCGCCGGCCTTGATGCCGCGCGTGGCGACGCGGTGGTGATCATGGATGCCGATTTGCAGCATCCCCCCGAAATGATCGGGCGGTTTATGGCGTTATGGCGCGAGGGTTATGAGGTGATTTACGGTCAACGCGTGGACCGTCACACGGATGGCTTGGCGCGTCGTTTATTCACTTATGTGTTCTACCATGCCTTTGCCGCCTTTGGTGAAACGCCTTTGCCCGATGGCGCAGGTGATTTTCGCCTTCTCGACCGCAATGCAGTGAATGCCCTTCGTTCCATGGGGGAGCGGGCGCGCTTTTCAAAAGGGCTTTATGCGTGGATTGGTTTCAAATCGATCGGTGTGCCGTTTGACGTGGCTGATCGGGCGCAGGGCTCTTCAAAATTCAGCACGCGCCGCCTTTTGAGCTTTGCGCTGGATGGCATCACATCCTTTTCAACCGTGCCTCTAAGGCTTTGGACCTATATCGGTGCGTTTGTTTCAGGCTTGGCGCTTCTCATGGCGTTGCAAGTTGTTGTGAGCACTTTGGTCTATGGATCGGATGTTCCGGGCTATGCGACACTTCTGGTCTCGATCACGTTTTTTGCTGGTATCCAATTGCTCTCGCTCGGAATTATCGGCGAATATATTGGGCGTATTTTTGCCGAGGTGAAGCGCCGCCCGCTCTATATCGTCGGACAAACCATCGGCTTTGAAGTAGCAAAGCCGAAAAGGGTCTCGTCACGCCAACCCAAACCGGCAAGCAAGGCCTGATGTTTCGAAAATTTGCTTCCGTTAGCGGCTTTACCCTTCTCTCGCGATTAACAGGGTTTTTGCGCGATGTGGCCATCGCCTCCATGCTCGGTTCTGGCTTGGCGGCCGATGCTTATTTCGTTGCACAACGCCTGCCTAATCATTTTCGAGCTATCTTTGGCGAGGGTGCGTTTAACTCGGCCTTTGTGCCCTCTTATGCGCGTGAAATGAGCGAGGCTGACCGTTCGGCGGCGGTGCTTTTCTCCGGTCGTATTCTGACGCTGCTGACAGCCGTCTTGGTGCCACTTTGCGCGATTGCGATGTGGCAAATGCCTATGGTGATTGATCTATTGGCACCTGGCTTTTCTGATGAGCCGGAAAAATATGCGCTCGCGGTTATGCTAACACGCATTACCTTTCCCTATCTTTTGTTCATTTCCATCGTCACTTTGTTTTCAGGCATTTTAAACGCGCATAACCGATTTGCGATTGCTGCAGGCGCGCCTGTTTTGCTTAATCTTGCGATTTTAGCGGCCCTCTATTTGGCCTTTATGTTCCCTTCGGCTTCGCATGCGGCGGCATGGGGCATTACGGTTTCAGGTGTTTTACAATTGGTGCTCGTGGGGTATGAGGCGCATAAATATAATCTGTTGCCGCGCTTTGAATGGCCAAAGCTGACGCCCGCTATGGGACGGTTTTTCCGCGCGCTCGGCCCTGCCGTTATCGGGTCTGCTGGTGTTCAGATCGCGATTTTTGCGGATACAATTATCGCCTCTTTACTGCCAACCGGATCTGTATCGGCAATTTCCTATGCTGACCGGCTTTATCAACTGCCCGTTGGATTGATCGGCATTGCAGCGGGCACCGTTCTCTTGCCCGAAATGAGCAAACATCTCGCCAATCAAGCGCATGAGAAAGCGCATTCGGCGCAAAGCCGCTCGATGTCGCTGTCGCTAATGTTAACGGCACCGTTTCTGGTCGCTTTCTTGATGATCCCCAGCGAGATAATGCAAGGCGTTTTCATGCGGGGTCATTTTACCCTCGCCGATGCTAATGCCTCGGCTTCCGTTCTTGCAGCCTATGCTGTTGGTATCTTGCCGATTGTTATGATCCGCTCCTTTGTCTCAAGCTTTCATGCGCGTCAGGATACAATGACGCCATTGATCGCCGCCTTCCTCGGAATCGGCGTGAATGTGGCGCTCAAATTGGCGCTATACCGCCATTACGGCGCACCGGGCCTGGCCTTTGCAACCGCCATTGGGGCGTGGATCAATGGCGGTATTCTTGTCTTTTTGGCCGTTCGGAAGGGCTGGATGGTTTTCGATCAAGGATTTTTCCGGAGCGTGATGGTGGTGGCCGTTGCATCGCTTGGTTTGGCCGCAGCTACACCCTTTCTCATGCCGCCAGCGCATATTCTCACCCTGCCCTTGGGCGCTTTGGCACCTGCGCTCTATGTCGCCGTTTTGGGCCTTTTCGGCGGCTCACTCTACGCGATGGTTTTGTTTGCCGGATTAAGGCTAAGCCGCGCGGTTCATTGACCTAGATCATCGCCCGCTGCGGGAGAACGTGGTCGTTTGATCGGGCTCGCCATTTGAGCGGGCGGATAAGAAAAGGAGCATGCTCCATGAATACCAATATTGGTCCTCTTGATCGCGCCATACGAGCCCTGATTGGCATCGCGCTCATTGCTTATGCGATCCCATTCGGATTCCCTGAAACAGGTTGGAACTGGGTTGGTTGGATTGGCATCGTGCCACTGGCAACGGCAGCTGTCGGATTTTGCCCTCTCTACCGCTTAATTGGGACATCAACCGTGCAACACCCACACCCGCAATAAAGCAGGCATCAAAAAGGCCGGACGAACACGATGTTCATCCGGCCTTGTTGGGTTGTATGAATGATCAGAACGTTTTATCGCCGCGCACTAAGACGTAATAGGCATAAAGCGATGTCGTGCCGCAGATATAAAGTCGGTTGCGCGCTGGTCCACCGAAGCAAACATTGGCGACTACTTCAGGCACATGCACCTTGGCAATCAAGGTGCCATCCGGATCGTAAACATGGACGCCATCGCCCGCCGATGTCCAAATGCGACCATCTTCGTCAATTCGGAAGCCATCGAACAAGCCGTGGGTGCAGGTTGCAAACAACCGGCCATTCTTCAGCTTATCGCCATCCACATCGAACACGCGAATATGGCGCGGGCCATTTTCAACATGGGTTGCGCCGGTATCAGCAATGTACAGTTTCTTTTCATCAGGTGAAAAAGCGAGCCCGTTCGGACGCTCAAAATCATCCGCCACACGGGTAATTTTCCCAGACTTTCCGTCGATCCGGTAAACATGGCATCCGCCGATCTCGCTTTTCGAACGGTGGCCTTCATAATCCCAGTCGATGCCATAGGCGGGATCGGTAAACCAAATCGACTCATCCGATTTGACGACAAGGTCGTTTGGAGAATTGAAGCGCTTGCCTTCAAACGTATCGGCTAAGGTTGTTACGGTTCCATCAAACTCGGTACGTGAAACGCGGCGGCCACCATGCTCGCAGCTGACCAAACGACCCTGACGATCAACCGTATGGCCATTGGTATATTGCGAGGGCGAACGGAAAACCGAAACGCTGCCATCGGTTTCGTCATACCGCATCATGCGGTTATTCGGGATATCTGACCAGACCAAATAGCGGCCAGCGGGGAAATAGGCAGGACCTTCCGCCCAACGGCAGCCGCCGACATACAGGCGATCCAGCTTGGCCGTGCCATTGAAAAGCCCGGCACCGCGTGGGTCCAAGACTTCAAAAGGCGTTGGCAGAATATCGTCGTAAGGTTTGCTCATCTCTTCCTCCCAAGTTCGTTATTATTGCGAGCTGTCATGCCTGCTTGTTGTGATACTCGCAAGGCTAAACGCTTGCGGTCAAGCCACCATCAACCATGAGAATATGGCCATTGACAAAATTCGAGGCCTGTGACGACAGGAAAATGGCCGCTCCGACCAGTTCTTCGACATCGCCCCATCGGCCTGCAGGCGTGCGCTTGCACAGCCAGTCCGAGAACTCCGGGTTCTCGACGAGCGCCTTATTGAGCTCGGTCACAAAATAACCCGGCGCGATCGCATTGACCTGAATATTGTGCTTGGCCCATTCGGTTGCGAGCCCCTTGGTCATCATCTTCACCGCACCCTTGGTCGCGGTATAAGGCACGATCGTCGGCCTGCCCAATTCGCTTTGGACCGACCCAATATTGATAATCTTGCCGCGTTTACGCTCGATCATGCGCCGGCCAACGGAGCGGGCCGCGAAGAAGGTGCTCTCGACATTGGTGCGGAAAAGATCCCGCCAATGCTCATCTTCAAAGGTTTCAGCGGGGCCACGGTGCTGCTTGCCCGCATTGTTGATCAAGATGTCGATGGGGCCCGTCTTGGCCTCGATATCGGCAATGGCCGCCTCAACGGCGGCTGAATCGGTCACATCAAACGCGCTTTCGGAGACCGGCATACCCTCCGCCCTCAGCGCATCCGCCGCCTTGGTGAGCTTGCCTTGATCGCGCCCGTTCAGAACGATATGAGCGCCTGCGCGCGCCATGCCCGCCGCCATCGCAAGGCCAATGCCCTGGCTAGAGCCGGTAACAAGGGCGATGCGGCCCGAAAGGTCGAAAAGGGATAGAGACATGATCGGATTATTCCAAAACGTGGGTGGTTAAGAACACGCTACACTTTCACCTTAATGCGGTGATCGTGCAAGGGTCGGACGGGTACCAATTCTGGCGGCGGTATAAAACAGATTGAAATATAGCCATTGAATGGCTATAAACACTCTATGGCAGCTTTCAGTATAGCGGAAACGCGCAATCATCTTTCGGAAGTGATCGACCGTGCGCTTGCGGGCGAGGAAGTTATTGTCACGCGGCATGGTCAGCCGGTGGTTGAAATTAAACCACTCCAAAAGCCTCTAAAGCGGATAACCCGTGATAGTATCGAATGGCTAAAGAGTGGTCGTGTGGGCCGTATCATGCCCACTTTAGATGCCGCAACTGTGGTAAGCCAATTACGGGACGAAAATGAGCGTCACTGAGGTTTACCTTGACGCTAATGTTATCATCGGCCTCATAACCACTGATCCCTTATCGGACCGTGCTGAAGCCGTGTTGTCGATCGATCCATTATTGGTTTTTGTGAGCGATTTGGCCTTAGCCGAATGTGCTTCGGTTATTGCGCGACGCGTGCGCATGTTGGAATTGACGAAAGAAGAGGCCCAACAAGCGTTTAATCGGCTGGATGAATGGACGATGCAATTTGCCAATCTTATGACAATACAATCAGCCGACATTACTGACGCCGCCCGTTTTATCCGTCGCCTTGACTTAAACCTGCGCCTGCAAGACGCTATTCATATTGCGGCTGCCATGCGGATCGGCACGACCCTTGCGACCTTTGATGTAAAAATGGCCGAAAGCGCAACTGAATTAGGCTGCCCCCTCATAAACATCAAACAAAATTAGCCATGCCAGATATTGACGCGATAATCATCGGAGCGGGCGTTGTAGGCCTTGCCATTGCCAGTGCCGTGGCACGGACTGGCCGTTCGGTCATTGTGCTCGAAGCAGCCGAAGGCATCGGCACCGAAACGTCCTCGCGCAATTCCGAAGTGATCCACGCGGGCATTTATTATCCCGAGGGCAGCCTCAAAGCCGCGCTTTGCGTCGAGGGCCGGCACGCGCTTTATGCGTGGTGCGACAGCCACCATGTGCCCTATCGCCGGTGCGGCAAACTGATCGTTGCATGCGATGAGGCGGAGCTCAACGCAATTGCAGCCCTTGAGAAAAAAGGGCGCGCCAACGGGGTCGACGATCTTGTTATGATTTCCGCCGAGGAAGCAAAGCGGCTTGAGCCCGCGCTTGCAACGGTTGGCGCATTGATTTCACCCTCCACGGGAATTCTGGATAGCCATGCCTTCATGTTGTCCTTGCAAGGCGATGCCGAGGCCCATGGTGCAGCCTTTGCCTTTCATACGCCGTTTGTGCGAGCCGAGCTTGGCGGCAATGCGATCTTTGTCGAGGCGGGCGGCGCCGATCCGGTTCGGCTATCAACCTCGATCTTGATCAATGCCGCAGGTTTACATGCGTCCCACGCGGCCAAGGCGATGGAGGGGCTCGCTTCCGCGCATGTTCCGGAAACGCTCTATGCGAAGGGCAATTATTTTTCTCTGCGCGGGCGTGCTCCCTTTTCGCATCTGATTTATCCGGCACCGCATACGCATGGGTTGGGCGTGCATTTGACGCTTGATCTTGGGGGACAGGCGCGGTTCGGCCCTGATGTCGAATGGGTTGATACGCTCGATTACGAAGTGGACCCCGCGCGTAGCGAAGGCTTTGACGAAGCCATCAAACGCTATTGGCCGGGCTTGCCTGAACATTCCCTCATTCCGGCCTATTCGGGCATCCGTCCCAAAATTTCAGGGCCAAATGATCCGGCCCCTGATTTCCGGATTGATGGACCTGAAGCCCACGGCATACCGGGGCTCATCAATTTATTCGGGATTGAAAGTCCGGGGCTTACCTCATCGCTGGCGATCGCCAATCGTGTTTTAAACAAGCTCGCGTAATAGCGAATAGGATCTGACCGCCATGACGCAGGTTTCCGACGCTGATTTTGCCGCTTTTGCCAAACAGGCCGCGGATTTGATCGGAAGCCAGCATGTGTTGTCCGGTGCCGATATGGCGCCTTTTGAAATTGATTTCTGGAAACAATATTCGGGCAAAGCGGCCCTTGTCGTTAAGCCTGCAACAACGGCTGAAGTCGCAAACCTCGTTTCGCTTGCTGCACGCTTTGGCATTGCCATCGTTCCGCAAGGTGGCAATACGGGTCTTGTGAATGGCGGCATCCCCGACGGCTCGGGGCAAGAAGTGGTTTTGTCGTTGCAGCGGTTAAACCGCATCCGCGCGATTGATGAAGCGGGCGATTATATTACGGTTGAAGCAGGCGTCATTTTGGCCGATGTACAAAAGGCCGCCGAAGAGATGGATCGATTGTTTCCGCTTGCCCTTGGTGCGGAAGGATCGTGCCGCATCGGCGGCAATATTGCGACCAATGCCGGCGGCGTGAATGTATTGCGATATGGCATGACGCGCGATCTCGTTTTAGGCCTTGAAGTCGTGCTACCCGATGGCCAAATGCTCGATCTCCTAAAGCCGCTCCGCAAAGATAATACGGGCTATGATTTAAAGCAGCTTTTCATCGGTTCCGAAGGCACGCTTGGTATCGTGACCGCCGCAACGCTGAGGTTGGTCGCGCCCGCCCGTGAGCGCGTGACGTTATGGCTTGCGGTTGATCGCACGGAAGATGCCGTTTCCTTGTTCCGCCATTTACGCGGCGTCTTCGGCGATCTGATCTCATCCTTCGAGCTGGTGAGCTCTTATGGCGTTGAAGCCGCCTGTGACCATCTTCCGGGTGTGCGACGTCCCGTCGACAAGCCCTATCCTTGGCATGTACTGATTGAAATCGCCTGGACCTTTACCGAAGGTCTGCGGGAGCGAGCCGAATCCACTATTACAACGCTGTTTGAAGAAGGTCGTGTTTTGGATGGCACGATTGCGGAGAATGAAACCCAGCGCCAGATGATGTGGCGAATCCGTGAAGGCCAAAGCGAAGCGACAAGCAAAATCGGCTATGTGGTTCGAAGCGATGTGACGGTGGCCATTGCCGATATTCCGGCACTTGTCGCGCGGTGTGAAGCATGGACGCCAGACTATGGGGCAGATGTTGCCCTTCTGCCCTTCGGCCATATTGGTGACGGCAATCTGCACATGAATTTTGTTGTGCCGCGCGAGAAGGCCAAGGAGCTTTCCCCGCTCCTTTTTGAACGCCTATTCGCCGAGGTAGACGCGCTGAACGGTTCGATCAGCGCGGAACATGGTGTGGGCCGTGCCAAACGGGACGCTATCCTCTCCCGAAAGCCGGAAGCGGCGATGGAGATTATGCGGCGTCTTAAAGCCATGATGGACCCAAAAGCCACCATGAACCCCGGCGTCGTTGTGGCAAGCGAGCTTAAGGCCTCGTCAACCAATCCATAGTCGGCATTTGCTTTTCATCGGCTCTGTGCCTAAATGCCTCAAAATCGGGCTCTAACCTCATCTAACTGGATCAATTAGCAATGGTTTTGCGGTATTTCTTAAGCACCCTTTTAGCCTTGGTCGGGCTCGTCGTGAGCGAATTGGGAATAGCCTATGCAGCCCCTCGTACCGACTTGAATATTGGCGTCCGGTTGGAGCCACCGCATCTCGACCCGACAGCAGGTGCAGCCGCCGCAATTGGCGAAATCGGTTATGCCAATATTTTTGAAGGCCTGACGCGCATTGACCGCTCGGGCAATGTGCAACCGGCACTGGCTTCCAGCTGGGAGATTTCAGAGGATGGCAAAGTATATACTTTCCATCTCCATAAGGGCGTCCAGTACCACGATGGTTCGCCATTTAACGCGTTTACCGCCAAAGCATCGCTTGACCGTGCGCGGGGGCAAGACAGCGTCAACCCGCAAAAGGGGCTTTTTGAGCCTATCGAGACGATCACGATCCCTGACGCATTAACGCTCGTGATTATGCTCAAGCGTTCGACGGGTGCTTTCCTTTTCAATCTCGGCTGGCCTGCGGCTGTGATGGTGGCCCCTTCCTCAGCAGAGGCGAATAAAACCAATCCGATTGGAACGGGACCGTTTAAATTTTCATCGTGGATGAAAGGTTCAAGCCTCGAGCTTGTTCGGAATGAGGCCTATTGGGGCACGCCTGTTAAACTGGAGAAGGTGACATTTAAATTTGTAAGCGACCCTTCAGCAGCTTATGCCGGATTGCTCGCCAATGATATCGATGCCTTCCCGATTTATCCGGCCCCTGAAAACCTCGATCAGTTCCGCGCCGATAAACGTTTCTCGGTGGTTATTGGTAACACCGAGGGCAAAACCATTATGGCCATCAACAATGGTAAGAAGCCCTTTGATGATGTGCGTGTCCGGCAAGCGCTGGCCTATGCCGTTGATCGCAAAGCGGTGATTGATGGCGCGATGTTTGGCATTGGCCAACCCATCGGCTCTCATTACGCGCCGACCGATCCCGGCTATGTCGATCTGACAGGACAATATGCGTATGATCCCTATCACTCCAAAGCGCTGCTGCGCGAAGCAGGCGTGACGGATCTCAAATTGCGCTTGGTATTGCCACCGCCTGAATATGCCCGCCGTGGCGGCGAAATTATCGCGCAGCAATTAAAGGCGATTGGGGTTACCGTTGAGATTGTGCCCGTTGAATGGGCGCAATGGCTGTCAGATGTCTTTAAAGCCAAAAATTATGATCTCACCATCATCTCGCATGTCGAGCCGATGGATCTCGATATTTATGCGCGGGATGATTATTATTTCGATTATCACAACGACGCCTATAAGGCTGTCATCACGGAATTGGCTGCAACCTCTGACGAAACCAAACGTCTGGAGTTGATCGGCAAAGCGCAAAAGATTTTGGCAGATGATTGCGTTAACGTGTTTCTCTTTCTGTTGCCCAAAAGCGGCGTATGGAATGCCAAGCTTAAAGGCTTGTGGGAGAATGCGCCGATCCCCGTCAATGATTTGACGCAAGTCGAATGGGCTGAGCAGGATTAATGGCCGACCCGCACCACCCTTATGTAACGGATAATGCCTTTCGTGGCACTCTCTTGGGTGGCGCGGCAGAGCCAACCTTTTCGGGGGCCTTGTCCTTCATGCGCCGCCGCTATTCGCGCGAGCTTCAAGGCGTTGATGCTGTCGTGTGGGGCGTGCCTTTCGATTGCGCGACATCAAACCGTCCGGGCGCGCGGTTTGGCGCGCAGGCCATTCGTCGTGCGTCGGCAATCTTTGATGGCGATCCGCAATATCCGTCGGGTAAAGATCCGTTCGAAAAACTAGCCGTTATCGATTGGGGCGATTGCGCGATCAATCATGCGCGGCTTGACCTTGTGCCGGAAGCGATTGAGGCAGACGCTAAAACCATTATCGCATCGGGTGCGCATCTCATCACGATGGGCGGCGATCATTTTATTACCCTGCCATTGTTGCGCGCTCATGTGGCCAAACACGGTCCGCTCGCTTTGGTGCAATTCGATGCGCATCAAGACACGTGGCATGATGATGGTGTTGCCTTATCGCATGGTAATTTTGTTATCCGCGCGCTTAAAGAAGGGCTGATCGATACAACCCATTCCATCCAGATCGGTATTAGAACGATTGCGCCCGAGACCTGCGGGATTGAAATGATTGATTCCTAAACGGCGATTGAAATGGGGCCGAAGGCAATCGCCGATGCCATTCATCGTCGCGTGGGAGATAAAGCAGCCTATCTCACCGTCGATATTGATGTGCTGGATCCTGCTTTTGCGCCCGGTACTGGAACACCCGTCTCGGGTGGCCTATCCTCGGCGCAAGTGCTGATGACGATCGACAAGATCGCAACGCTCGATTGGCGCGGCATGGATGTTGTGGAAGTCGCACCGGCCTATGATCATGCGGATATTACGGCGATTGCCGCTTCGACCGTGATCCAGCATTATTTGCAGGGATTGGCGGCTAAGAAATCCCGATCTTTTTAATCACAACCTGTCCCGTAACGCATACCACGTCATCGCCAGCACCATAGACGGGTAGCGCAAGAGCGTGCCGCCCGGAAATGCCGGAGCAGGTAGGCGCGCGAACACGTCAAAACGGTCTTGCTCGCCGCGAATGGCCTCGGCCAATAATGTTCCAGACATCGTCGCTGTACCGACACCCTGCCCCGAATAGCCGCCGGACGTATAAAGGCCCGGTCGCAAGCGGCGCATGAAGGGTAGGCGTTTGACGGTTACGGCTAGCGTCCCTCCCCAGCCATAATCGATGCGCACATCGGAAAGCTGCGGGTAAAGCTTTAAGAGATGCTTGCGCACAAAGCTTTTGATGTCCGATGGAAAATGACGGCCATAGGTTTCGCCACCACCAAAGATCATCCTGTTATCCGCGGATAGCCGCCAATAATAAACCACAAAGCGCGAATCGGCCGCGGCTTCGCGACCCGGAATTAATTCGGCGGCACGATCCCCTAGCGGCTCGGTTGCGAGAATAAAATTATGAAGCGGCATCACACGGGCTTCAGTCGTAGCATCGAGACCGTGCATATAGCCGTTGCAGGCTAGAATAACGCTATCCGCCGTAATCGTTCCGGTTGATGTTTCAACGCGTGGCTTCGCGCCCTCGGTAATGCGAAGGGCGCGGGTGCCTTCATACAGCTTGGCACCAGCTGCTTTTGCGGCGCGTGCTAATCCCAGGGCATAATTAAGGGGATGCAGATGGCCCGCCGATTGTTCCCGCCAGCCGCCATAATAGCCCGACGTGCCAAGGCTTGCTGTAATCTCGTCGCGCGATAAAACCGTGATGTCGTCGACGCCATAATCCTTGCGAAGCAGCTCGACCTCTTGCCGCATCTCGTCGAGATAACGTTCTTTATGGATCGCGTGGATCAAGCCGTTTTGCCAATCGCACTGTATGGCATGTTTCTGGATCAGGCTTTTGACCAAACCCTTGGCTTCTTCGCCGAGATCAAACAGGCGATGCGCGTCGGCTTTGCCAAACCAGCTTTCGAGCGTTGATTGCTCACGCCGTTGTGCCGAGTGAAGCTGACCACCGTTTCGCCCCGAGGCACCCCACCCGATGTGATTGGCTTCAATCAGAATGACAGAACGCCCACGCTCGGAAAGATGCAGCGCCGCAGATAGCCCCGTATAGCCGCCACCGATGATGCAGACATCCGCTGTCGCATCGCCGTCTAACCGCGGGAAGGCCTCAAGGCCATGCGCGGTCGCGGCATAATAGGAGGGCGCATGGCCTTCTGGCTTTAGCATTGAATCAGTGAACCCTGCCGTCCTTTTTAAGCGCGCTATAGGTCTCATCCAATGTCTTGGTTGCCCGCTTGATCAGCTCATCGGCTTCGGCGTGCGTGATCACCAAAGGTGGTGAAATGATCATGCTGTCGCGTGTCGCGCGCATGATGAGGCCATTGTTGAAGGATATATCGCGGCAGAGCGTTCCGACATTGCCTGTATTGGCGAATTTTTGCGACCGCGACGGCTTATTCGGCACCAATTCCAACGCACCAATAAGCCCCACCATGCGGGCTTCGCCGACAAGCGGATGCTCACCAAGCGCCAACCACTGCTTTTGGAAATAGGGCCCGATATCATCGGCAACCCGATCAACGAGACCTTGCTCCTCGATGATTTTTAAATTGGCTAGAGCAGCCGCCGCGCAGCTCGGGTGACCCGAATAGGTATAGCCGTGATAGAACTCTTCACCGATCCCGATAATAACATCGGCCACGCGATCCGATACCATCACACCGCCCATTGGCAGATAGCCGGAGGTAAGTCCCTTCGCGATTGACATCAGATCAGGCTTGATGCCGTAATAGTCCGAACCAAACCAACGGCCTGTCCGTCCGAAGCCACAAATCACTTCATCAGCCACGAGCAAAATATCGTATTTTTCGCAAATGCGTTTGATTTCCGGCCAATAGGTTTCGGGCGGTATAATCACGCCGCCTGCGCCCTGAATAGGCTCGGCTATGAAGGCGGCAACGCGGTTCTCGCCGAGCTCTTCGATTTTCTTTTCCAATTGTTGGGCGGCCCAAACACCAAATTCGGCAGGGGTCATATCGCCACCTTCACCAAACCAATAGGGTTGCGGGATATGGACAATGCCCGGAATGGGCATGCCGCCTTGGCTGTGCATCGGCTTCATTCCGCCTAGCGAGGCACCCGCCATCGTAGAGCCGTGATAGGCATTGTGCCGCGCGATGATGATGTCTTTTGTGGGCTTGCCCTTGAGCGCCCAATAATGCCGCACCAATCGCACAACCGTATCATTGGCTTCCGACCCCGAACCGCAGAAAAAGACATGATTGACATGCGCGGGCGCAAGCTGTGCGAGTTTCTCGGCCAGACGAATGGCAGGCGCATTCGAGGTTTTAAAAAAGGAATTATAAAAGGCCAATTCCTTCATCTGCTCGTGCACGGCATCGGCAATGGCGGTTTGACCATGCCCGACATTGGTGCACCAAAGCCCCGCCATGCCGTCAAGATAGCGATTGCCATCCGAATCCTCGATCCAAACACCTTGGCCCCGCACCATCACACGACTACCCTCAGCAGCGAGCGCTTTAAAATCGGTGAATGGATGCAAATAATGCCGCGAATCTGCCGCGCGCAATTCAGCCGTTGGATAGAGATTGGATGAAGCCATGATGATCCCTGCGTGTGATGAAATGTGATTAAACGTTCAAGAGTAGATATTCCCGCTCCCACGGGCTGATGACGCCCATATAGGTTTCAAATTCGGCACGCTTAATAGCGCCATAGGTGGCCACGAAGCCTTTGCCAAAAATATCAGCGAGTTCTTCGCAGTCCTCGAAGAGCTGCACCGCTTCCAACAGGCCGCGCGGCAGGCCGAAAGGTAAATCATAAGCCGACCCCTCAATCGGTTCGGACGGCGCAAGCCCCTCGGTCATGCCGAGATAGCCGCATGCCAGTGAGGCTGCGATGGCGAGATAGGGATTGGCGTCCGATGACGGGATCCGGTTTTCAACGCGGCGCGCTTCTGGTCCGGAATTGGGCACGCGCAAGCCGACCGTGCGGTTATCATAGCCCCAATGGACATTGATGGGCGCCACGGATTTGCGCACCAAGCGGCGATAGGAGTTCACATACGGTGCCATGATGCACATGACATGCGGCAAATAGCGTTGCTGGCCCGCAATGAAGGAAAAGAATTCTGCCGTCGGCTTGCCTTCTTTATCGGAGAAAATATTTTTCCCCGTCTTGGTATCCACAATCGACTGGTGAATATGCATGGCGGAGCCCGGCTCATTGGCAATGGGCTTCGCCATAAAGGTTGCATACATATTATGCTTGAGGGCGGCTTCGCGGATGGTGCGCTTGAACAGAAACACTTGGTCAGCGAGCGCCAAAGGATCGCCATGGCGCAAATTGATTTCCATTTGCGCAGCACCCTCTTCATGGATCAGCGTATCGATCTCAAGGCCTTGGGCTTCGGAAAAATCATAAATATCGTCGAACAAATCATCGAATTCGTTGACGGCAGCCATGGAATAGGATTGCCGCCCCGTCTCGGCCCGACCAGAACGCCCAACCGGTGGCTTTAGTGGATAATCCGGATCCTGATTGCGCTCGACAAAGTAGAACTCAAGCTCTGGCGCAACCGTCGCCTTCCATCCCTTGTGGCGATAAAGGTCGATAATGCGGCGGAGCAATTGGCGCGGCGCTATTTCGACGGGACGCCCGTCTTGCTGGAAGGCATCATGGATTACTTGCGCGGTAGGATCTGACGCCCAAGGCACGACCGAAAGGGTCGAAAAATCAGGCTCGAGATGAATATCGCCATCCGCCGCATCATAGGGAAAATCCTCGTCATCGGAGGGATAATCGCCCGTAATTGTTTGAAGAAAAATCGAGCCCGGCAAGGACATTCGTGGCGCATCGACAAATTTGGAGGCGGGCATCATTTTGCCGCGCGCAACGCCTGCCATATCGGGGACGATGCATTCAATATCCTCTAACCCTCTCGACTCAAGCCATTGGGTGGCTGTCGCCATATTATCGGCCCCGCGTACGGGAGATTTTGAAACTTTCTTTTTCGCCATAATCCATTCCAACCATCGCGTCTTAACCCAATTTATGGGCTAACGAGGCGACTCTATTATCCATTCAGGGCTTAATATGCCGCAATAATTCATCCAGTATGACAGATTTCGCCATTTGGCACATCCCCACAAGAAAACGAATAAGCGCTCCTCGGCCAATGGCTTTCGGAAATAGGAGCGCGGCGGGTCCGTTACAGCGAAGATAAATTATGCGTTACTATTGCCTGAAGCGGACGGCTCATCGGTAATGACGGCTCCGTACTTACCTTTCCAACAGGCAGCGCCATTGTTATTCCGCGTGGCTTTCAAGGCCTTTGGGAAACGACTGAGCGGGTGCGTAATATCTATACGATTGCGGAAGAGCGCATCGAGCGTGTAATATTACCGTTATAATGGACTCATCAATCCTCTTGGAGCTTTAAAAAATGGCATTCGAAGCAAAGGCACCCCACACGGAGTGGGAAGAATTTCTGCGTGGACACCCTGAAACCCGATTCATAGATACGTTTATGATCGGCGCTTCGAGCCAATGCTTTGGCAAGCGCGAACCGGCCAAAGATTTGGACCGTGTGTTTTCTTCCGGTGTTACATTTTCCGCATGTGCTGCCCTTCTTGATGTGCATGGCCACGGGCATAATGCGGCGGGCCTCGGTTCAACCGATGGCGACCCCGATGCGGTGGGTTTTCCCATTCCGGGCACATTGGTGCCGGTGCCATGGGCCTCTTCACCAACGGCGCAATGTTTGCTCGATATGCGCGATGCCAAAACCAATGAGCCGCTTTGGTTTGATCCGCGCAAAATTCTCGGCGATGTTGTAGCCGGCCTTCACGCGCAGGGGCTCTACCCTGTTGTAGCCTGTGAGCTTGAATTTTACCTGATTGATTCCGAGCGCACCGAGAAGGGCGGCATTCGTCCTTCGCGCTTGAAGCGGACTTCTGCACCGCCCCATTCGCCGCAGAATCTCGGGCTGGATGCGGTTGAAGAATACGCCGATTTTATTTCAGCGATCGAACACGCCGCCGCCCTGCAACATATACCCGCAACAACAGCCGTTGCCGAATATGGCCTAGGCCAATTTGAAATCAATCTACAACATGGCAATGACCCCGTCCTTGCGGCGGATCAGGCCATCTTATTGAAACGGCTGATCCGTGGCGTGGCGCGTTCTCAAGGCCATGATGTGACCTTTATGGGCAAGCCCTATATGGACCAGCCCGGCAACGGCCTTCATGTCCATGTCAGCCTGTGCGACAAAGACGGGCGTAATCTCTTTGGTAGCAAAGAAGGCGAGCCGCTCTTGTATCACGCGATAGCCGGCATGCAGGCAATGCTCGCGGAATCGCTTGCACTGTTCGCGCCTAATATTGCATCGTTCCGTCGGTTCAAGCCGCATAATTTTGTGCCCGTTAATGCGCATTGGGGACACAATAACCGATCGGTCGCCCTGCGTGTGCCCTTAGGCGAAGGGCAGGCGAAGCGGATTGAACATCGCGCATCATCGGCAGACGCATCGCCGCATTTAGTATTGGCCGCGATTTTATCGGCGTTGCATTACGGCATTCAAAACAGGCTGACGGCAACTGCGCCTGTCGATCTCAAGCGCGCCGATGAAATGGCACCTCCACCCGGAGCCAATAAAATGGCCAAGCATTTTCTGGCCGCAATTGATGATTTGGCTAAGGCCAAAAAACTATCAGGCTTTATTCCAGCCCGTTTCTTGAAAGCCTATTGCGAGATGAAAATCGGCGAATATAACGAGCTCTTCGCCGAGCCATCGGAACGCGAATTCAATTATTATTTGTGAGCGTTTGAAAACAATACGATATGGCCGTTAGCGGCCATATCGTTTCTCAAGCAATTCAAAGACGAGACGAGCGGCTTGCGGATCGCCGCCTTCGGGCCTGCCATTCTTGGCCGCAGGCACCCAGCAGAACACATCGAAATGCGCCCATGCCTTCGCCTTCTCGACAAAGCGCTGAAGGAAGAGAGCGGCTGTTACCGAACCCGCAAATCCGCCCGATGTGATGTGATTAATATCGGCGATTTTGGATTGAAGGCCTTTGGCATAGGGCTTCCAGAGCGGCATACGCCAGACGGGATCATTCACCCGATCTCCTGCATGCGCAATATCATGCGCGAGCGCATCATCATCCGTATAAAAGGGCGGAAGGTCAGGGCCAAGGGCCACCCGCGCGGCGCCCGTAAGCGTTGCAAAATCCAAAATCAGATCGGGTGATTCCTCATCGGCCAACGCCAAAGCATCGCCCAAAATTAAACGGCCTTCGGCATCCGTATTGCCGATTTCGACGCTGATGCCCTTGCGGCTTGCAAGCACATCGCCCGGTCGGAAGGCCGAACCGGAAATCGAATTTTCAACAGCGGCAACAATTAAACGAAGCCTGACCTTCAACCCAAACGCCATGACCATGCGCGCGACCGCAATCGCCACAGCGGCTCCGCCCATATCCTTCTTCATCAACAACATGGAATTATCAGGCTTGATGTTAAGACCGCCCGTATCGAAGGCCACACCCTTTCCGACCAGCGTAATTTTAGGATGTTTCTCATCGCCCCACACCATATCGATGATACGCGGCGCTCGAGGGGAAGCGCGGCCGACCGCGTGCACCATCGGGTAATTCTTCATGAGTAGATCATCGCCAACAATAGAATGGATCTTGGCGCCGAACTGATCGGCCAAAGAGCGGATGGCAAATTCAATTTCTTGGGGGCCGAGATCATTGGCGGGCGTATTGATAAGGTCGCGCCCCTCGGCAATCGCTTCCGCCATGAGAGAGACCCGATTGGCATCGACATTGGCGGGCGGGACAAGTTTTGTCGTGACGCCCTTTGGCTTGGCTTTGTAGCGTTCATACCGATAGGTTCCGAGCACAAAGGCCAAAGTGGCCAGCGTTGCATCGCCAAAATCACCTTCAAGCCGATAAATGCCGGCCGGCAAGACACTCGCCAATTTGCCCGCGAGGAACGGATCGCGATCGGTCGCTTTAGGCTTTTCAACCCCGAACAAGACCGCCTTTACGGGCGCCGCTAGGCCCGGAATGAGCACATGCGCCCCCGCCTCGCCGTCAAATCCACTCGCTTTGACAAATTCCGAGGCTTCTGGCGCGACATCGGCAACCACCGCACGCCAATTATCGGCGTGAACGGCATAAATCGGCACAGAGGAATCATAAGCGGCGGATAAAGCAGCGTGCATGGGCAGCATCCTGAGGTTTTTTCTCTAATTTCCTGCAGTATGGCGGACAGAGAGGATGCGCCGCAAGAGAGGCCTATCAAGAACTTAACGATCGCTCCGCCGAAAAGCCCCCTTGCGCCCGACGCGCCGATCCCTATAGTCCGCCGCCATTCAGAACTTTTCAGCCGAGAGCCGCTGCCATGTCCAAGAAATCAGTCAAAAAAGTCGTCCTCGCCTATTCCGGCGGTCTTGATACCTCCATTATCCTCAAATGGTTGCAGACGACCTATGGCTGTGAAGTGGTCACCTTCACGGCCGATCTTGGCCAAGGCGAGGAATTGGGGCCGGCACGCGACAAGGCGCTGCTCTTGGGCATCAAGCCGGAAAACATCTTCATCGAAGACCTCCGCGAGGAATTTGTCCGCGATTACGTCTTCCCGATGTTCCGCGCCAATGCCGTCTATGAAGGCGTCTATTTGCTCGGCACCTCGATTGCGCGTCCGCTGATTGCCAAAAAGCAGATCGAGATTGCCGAGAAGGTTGGGGCCGATGCCGTCTCCCATGGAGCAACGGGCAAAGGCAATGATCAGGTCCGCTTTGAGCTCGGCTATTACGCCTTGAACCCGAACATAACCATCATCGCGCCATGGCGGGAGTGGGATTTACGCTCGCGTGAACAGCTGATCGCCTTCGCCGAGCAACATCAAATTCCAATCGCCAAAGACAAACGCGGCGAAGCGCCCTTCTCGGTTGACGCTAATCTTCTACACGCGTCATCCGAAGGCAAAGTGCTGGAAGATCCGGCGGTTGAAGTGCCGGATTACGTGTATTCCCGCACCATCGGCCCCGAGGCTGCACCCGACAAGGTCACCACGATCACCGTGGATTTTGTCAAAGGCGATGCCGCGGCCATCAATGGCGAGAAGCTGTCACCCGCGAGCCTGCTTGCCAAGCTCAATGCGCTCGGCAAAGAGAACGGCATTGGCCGCCTGGACCTTGTCGAAAACCGCTTTGTCGGCATGAAATCACGCGGCATGTATGAAACCCCCGGCGGCACAATTTTGCTCACCGCCCATCGTGCCATTGAATCGATCACGCTCGACCGCGGCGCGGCGCATCTTAAAGACGAGTTGATGCCTAAATATGCCGAGCTTATTTATAACGGCTTCTGGTTCTCGCCCGAGCGCGAAATGCTGCAAGCCTTGATCGATAAGAGCCAGGAAGCGGTAACGGGTCGCGTGACGCTGAAGCTTTATAAAGGCAATGTCATCGTGATCGGTCGCGAGAGCCCCTATTCGCTCTATGACCAAGACCTCGTGACGTTTGAAGAAGGCGCTGTGGCCTATGACCACCGTGATGCCGCGGGCTTTATCAAGCTGAATGCGCTGCGCTTACGCACACTTGGCATGCGGAAGAAAAAGCACGGAATGTGAGACTATTCGACACCGCCGCTCTCATCCTCAAAGAGGGCGGCGATGTCTCTACCACCGTAAAGAATGCGAACAATGAGGACGGTGTCATCAGTCACAGTGAATGCAATCGTGACGCGGCGTTCGAAACCAATAATACGAAGGCCGGAATAAAGATCGTCCCGTTGGTTACCTCGACGGGGAAATTGAACCAAGGCATCGATATAACGCTGTAGCCGACCAACATATTTATTGGCGATGGCCGTTGAGCCTTGATTATCTACGATCCAATCATAAAGTGAATCGATATCGTCTCTTGCCTGAGACTGGTATGAAAGTTTAAATTTTTTCACCTGCTGCCGCCATTCGCGCACGATATCGCTCTTCAAGCCTATCAAATACTTCATCGCTCGAAAACGACGGACGTGGGTCTTCAATGGCAGACTTAATCTCAGCCTTTAAACGCTCAAAATTCTGCTTCCGCTCAGCCTCGCGGTCCTCCAGCAGGCGCAGGCCTGCGCGTACCACTTCGCTGGCGTTCTGATAGCGGCCCTCGCGGATGACTTCCGCGATGAAATTTTCAAATCGTTCACCCAAATGAACATTGGCCATAAGCAAAACTCCTTAAGACTGAACTGAATATGTCAATAGATATCAAACTTAGACATAAGCTTCAAGCTTCGTCGACGCTCTAGCGCGTTTGTTGCTTTTTCATCGAGCGAGCGCCCGGCGGGCAACCTTCCCTTTCCGCTTCCCTTATCCGCTCAAATCGGGTATGTGCAGCGCAATAAGACACCTACCCTGCCCGGCCTCCTGATCGATGCCGGGCTTTGCCGTTCAAAAGAACCCCTAAAAACCGTTCGTTTCGCTCAAAATTAGCCCTATCCGAGAAAGCACCACCATGGATCTCCGCAATATCGCCATCATCGCGCACGTCGACCACGGCAAAACCACGCTTGTTGATAAGCTGCTCGCCCAGTCCGGTACGTTCCGCGAGAACCAGAAGGTGGCTGAACGCGCCATGGACTCGAACGATCTCGAGCGCGAGCGCGGCATTACCATTCTCGCCAAATGCACCTCGGTGCAGTGGCATGATACCCGCATCAACATCGTCGATACCCCCGGCCACGCCGATTTCGGTGGCGAAGTTGAGCGTATTTTGAACATGGTCGACGGCGTTGTGGTGCTGGTTGACGCAGCAGAAGGCCCGATGCCTCAGACCAAATTCGTGGTGTCCAAGGCGCTCAAACTCGGCTTGAAGCCCATTGTGGCCATCAACAAAATCGACAAGCCGGAAGCGCGCGCCTCGGAAGTCGTCAATGAAGTGTTCGATCTTTTCGCAGCGCTTGATGCGACCGATGAGCAGCTCGATTTTCCGATTCTGTATGGCTCAGCCAAGCAAGGCTGGATGTCGACCAATCCGGACGGACCAAAGGACTCGCTCGGACCGATGTTCGATATGATCTTGGCCCATGTCGCACCACCAAAGACCGAAGAAGGCGCATTCCGCCTCATCGGCACGATTTTGGAAGCCAACCCCTATCTTGGCCGTATCGTTACGGGCCGCATCACGTCGGGTTCGGTTAAGCCTAACCAAGCCTTCAAAGTGTTGGGCGCCGATGGCAAGCTCATCGAACAAGGCCGCGTCTCGAAAGTGCTCGGCTTCCGTGGCCTTGAGCGAGTGCCGGTTGATGAGGCGGTTGCGGGCGACATTGTTGCCATCGCCGGCATGGTTAAAGGCACCGTGGCTGATACGTTCTGTGATCCATCGATTGATGTGCCACTGCCAGCCCACCCGATTGATCCGCCAACCGTTACCATGCAGTTCCGCGTCAATGACTCGCCGCTAGCGGGCACCGAAGGCGACAAGGTGACGAGCCGTGTCATCCGTGATCGTTTGTTCAAAGAAGGCGAAGGCAATATCGCGCTGCGCATCACCGAATCGGCCGATAAGGACTCGTTTGAAGTCGCAGGCCGCGGTGAATTGCAGCTCGCCATTCTGATCGAACAAATGCGCCGCGAAGGCTTCGAGCTTGCTGTGTCGCGTCCTAAGGTTGTGTATTCGCGTGATCCCGATACCAATCAAGTGCTTGAGCCAATCGAAGAAGTCGTCATCGACGTGGATGAAGAACATTCGGGCGTTGTCGTGCAAAAAATGTCGGAGCGCAAAGCCGATATGATGGAAATGCGTCCATCGGGCGGCAATCGTTTGCGCCTTGTGTTCCACGCGCCAACGCGCGGCCTGATCGGCTATCTCGGCGAATTGCTTACCGATACGCGCGGAACCGCGATCATGAACCGTTTGTTCCATGGCTACGCCCCCTATAAGGGCGAAATTGCAGGCCGTCGCAATGGCGTGTTGATCTCGAACGATATCGGTGAAGCGGTGGCTTACGCGATGTGGAATTTGGAAGATCGCGGCCCGATGATGATCGAGCCCGGCTGGAAGGTTTATCAAGGCATGATCGTGGGCGAACACACCCGCGAAAACGATTTGGAAGTGAATTTGCTCAAGGGCAAAAAGCTCACCAACGTCCGCGCCGCAGGCAAGGACGAAGCCGTGCGCTTGACGCCTCCGATCCGCATGACACTCGAGAAGTCGCTCGCCTATATCCAAGACGACGAATTGCTCGAAGTTACGCCTAAGTCCATCCGTCTGCGTAAAGTGCATCTTGATCCTAATGATCGCAAGCGCGCTGAACGGACCAAGGAAGCTGTGGCTTAAGGCAAACGATAATGACGGAACGGCTCACCCTCATTCTCGGCGGTGCCCGTTCCGGTAAAACGCGTTATGCGGAGGCGCTGATCAAAGCGCTTCCTCAGCCTTGGACCTATATTGCCACGGCCGAAATCTGGGACGAGGAAATGCGCGAGCGCATTGCCCGCCATCAAGCCGACCGCAGCGAAAAGGGCTGGCTCACGGTGGAAGCCCCCGTTGAGATCTGGCATGCGCTTGAACAGCACACCCCGATGCTGGTCGATTGCCTGACACTTTGGCTCACCAATCTGATGCTCGGCGAGCATGATATTGAAGCGGCCATTACCCGCCTTGAGCAGGTTCTTGAAAAGCGCACGGCGCCGACTTTTCTGGTGGCCAATGAAGTGGGCCTCGGCATTGTGCCGGATAATAAACTCGCTCGCGATTTTCGCGATCATGCGGGCCGATTGCATCAAAAGCTGGCCGCGCGCGCCGACCGTGTGGTGCTGATGGTGGCGGGATTACCGCTTGTGGTGAAGCCAAATGCCTAAGGGCGTTCACCGAACCATGCCAGCCTTGGATGATGTTTTTGCCCTCCTTTTATCGCTCGATACGCTTACGCCGCATCCATCACTGCCTAAACGGCTTGGGCCTCTGCTGCAGGATTTAAGCAATCCTGTTCCGGCGCAGGATCCAAAACTTCTGGCCGAACTTATTCATGCGCTGTGGATTACCAATCCCGATAAGGTGGCTGAAAATGAAATGGCCATCATCATAATGGCGATTGATCGCGGTGATTCCATGCAGGCCCATAAGGCGCTGCTTCATTTATCGAGGATCAAACCCGAATGGGCCGAAGTCTCCTACAAGCAAGCCATCGTTGCCTTAATGAGGGGCGAGACCGAAGCCGCCATTGGCCATCTCGGCCATACGTTAAGGCTTGAGCCGCGGCACTTCGCGGCTTTATCGCTTTTTGGGCAAATTTGTCTCGATTGTGACCGTCTCTATGAGGCCCGTATCGCCCTTCGGCAGGCGCTTGCCATAAATCCTTATCTAAGAGGGGTAAAAGAAACGATTTTGGCGATTGATGGCGTAGTTGATTCACCGAATAATCGGCTGAACGGATAATATTCGCAAAATTAAAGGGACGAGTCCCTTGCACCCTGAGCGGAAAAAAGCTTGGATAGGGCTCTCAATCTGCGAGCAGAGGCTGCGTTTTCGGCCAACTGCGCTTGGGAAACTGAAAAAGGGAAAATCCATGTTCAACTCAAGTCTAAAACTCGCTGCCAGCGTCGGCCTCGCGGCGATGCTGATCGGCGCTTCGGCGGCATCGGCCAAAACATTGGTCTATTGCTCCGAAGGCAGCCCAGAAAGCTTTACGCCTGCCATGAACGGCACCGGCACCAGCTTTGACGCTAACCGTCCAGTATTCGACAAGCTGACCGCGTTTGAACGCGGTGGCACCAATGTTGGCCCAGGCCTCGCCACGAGCTGGGATGTGACCGATGGCGGCAAGACGCTGACCTTCCACCTGCGCAAGGGCGTGAAGTTCCATTCCGGCGTTAACGGCTTCAAGCCGACCCGCGATTTCAATGCCGACGACGTGTTGTTCTCATTCAACCGCCAGTGGAAAGAAAACCACCCTTACTTCAAGGTCTCTGGCGGCAAATACGACTATTTCAACGATATGGACATGCCGGCATTGCTCGACACCATTGAGAAGACCGACGATTACACCATCGTCATGAAGCTCAAGGAGCCAAACATGCCAATCCTCGCCAATTTGGCGATGGATTTTGCCTCGATCCATTCGGCAGAATATGCCGATTTCTTGATGAAGGCTGGCAAGCCTGAGCAGTTCGACCAGATTCCGGTCGGCACGGGCCCGTTCATCTTCGTGACCTATCAAAAGGACGCGATGATCCGCTTCAAGAAGAACCCTGATTACTTCGGTGAAAAGGCGCTTGTTGACGATCTCGTTTTCGCCATCACGCCTGATCCAACCGCGCGTCTTGCCAAGCTGAAGGCAGGCGAGTGCCATTTCGCCATTGCACCTCGTCCAGCCGATCTTGAAGAAATCAAGAAAGACAAGTCGCTTAGCCTGATCAGCCAATCGGGCTTGAACGTTTCTTACTGGGCGTTCAACACCGAAAAGGCTCCTTTCGATAAGAAGGAAGTCCGTCAGGCGTTCAACATGGCGATTGACCATGATGCCATCATCAAGGAAGTCTTCCTTGGTTCGGGCACCGCGGCCAAGAACCTGATCCCACCAACGCTCTGGTCGTATAACGATAAGGTTCCGTCCTATTCATATGATCCGGAAAAGGCCAAGGCCATGCTGAAGGCTGCAGGTGTAACAACGCCGCTCGAAATCGATCTCTGGTATCTCCCTGTCCAGCGCCCCTACAATCCGAATGGCAAGCGTATGGCGGAAATGATGCAGGCTGATTTGGCCAAAATCGGCGTCAATGCCAAGCTCGTCACCTATGAGTGGGGCGAGTACCGCAAGCGGATGCAGAAGGGTGAGCACATGACGGGTCAGCTCGGCTGGACCGGCGACAATGGTGATCCGGATAACTTCTTCTTCCTGCGTGGTTGCGCGGCATCAAAGGGTGGCCAGAACGTAACCAAATGGTGCAACAAAGAGTATGATGACCGTCTGAACAAGGCCAAGAGCACCTCAGATATGGCCGAGCGCACCAAGCTCTATGAAGAAATGCAAGTCATCGAACACGAAGAAGCTCCAGACATGAAGATCGGTCACTCGATCGTGTTTGAAGCGATGCGTGCAGAAGTGACGGGCTACAAGCAGAGCCCCTTCGGCAGCCATGAATTCCAAGGCGTCGACGTGAAGTAATCACCATCGTTCTCCCCCTCTACCCACGGGCGAGGGGGAGAACATTTTCGATAAAAAGAACCTACGCAGGACATTCCGCTCCCCATGATCAAATTCATCCTGCGCCGATTATTGCTCACGATCCCGACGTTCGTCGCGTTGATGTTCGTGACCTTTATCGCCATCCGTCTCGTTCCCGGTGATCCTGTTGAAGTACGCACCGGTGAGCACGGCATTTCGCCCGAGCGTCTCGCTTATTTCCGGCATGAGCTTGGCCTTGATCAGCCCATCTGGAAGCAGTTTCTCGATTATGTCTGGCATTTGCTGCACGGTGATTTTGGCGTTTCGCTGTCGAGTAATGAAAAAGTTCTTACCGAATTTTTGACCCTCTTTCCCGCCACGCTAGAACTGTCGTTCGCTGGCATTTTGTTCGCCGTTATTCTGGGCATTCCTGCCGGCGTCTTCGCCGCGGTGAAGCGCGGTAGCTGGTTTGATCATACGCTAATGGGCGCAGCCGTTGCAGGCTTCTCCATGCCCATCTTCTGGTGGGGATTGTTGCTGATCATGCTCGTCTCGGAAGGCTGGCATTTGACGCCTGTTGCCGGTCGCATCGACATGATCAAATTTTATTTTGAGCCTACAACCGGTTTTATGCTCATCGACTCGTTATTGTCGGATCAGAAGGGCGCGTTTTTATCGGCGCTGCATCATCTCGTCTTGCCGATGATTGTGCTGGGCACGGTACCGCTTGCCGTGATCGCGCGCATGACGCGGTCTTCCATGCTCGAAGTGCTGAGTGAAGATTATGTCCGCACGGCACGGGCCAAAGGTCTCTCGGAATTCCGCGTGATTTCACTCCATGCTTTACGTAATGCTCTGATCCCCGTCGTTACCGTTGTGGGTCTGCAAGTGGGCGGATTGTTGGCGGGTGCCGTGTTGACCGAAACGATCTTTTCTTGGCCGGGTGTTGGTAAATGGTTGATCGATTCCATCGGCCGTCGCGATTATCCGGCGCTGCAAGGCGGTATTTTGCTCATCTCGTCGCTTGTTATCATCATCAATCTACTGGTCGATTTGCTGTATGGGGCCATCAATCCGAGGATCCGTCATGGCTAATGCCCCTGCACCTGTAACCGTCCAGCCTGCTGGACCTTTTGCTGCCTTCTGGAGTGCCTTCTCGCAAAATCGCGGCGCGGTTGGTGGGTTGATCATTTTGCTCACCATTATCGTGCTGGCGATTTTTGCCGACTGGATTGCGCCCTATTCGGCGATTGAACAATTTCGCGGCATGACCAAGCTTCCGCCCGCATGGACGGAAGGCGGCGACAAGCACTTCTGGCTGGGCACCGATGCGCTTGGTCGTGATATGTTATCGCGTCTCATTTACGGCGCGCGGATCTCGCTCTTTATCGGTCTTTCTGTGATGAGCGTCTCCGTTGTTATCGGTATCGCGCTTGGGCTTGTTGCAGCCTTTATGGGTGGCGTGATCGACTCGGTATTGATGCGGATCATGGATCTCATCATGTCGATCCCCAGTCTGGTGCTCGCGATTTTGGTTGTTTCGATTTTAGGCCCAAGCCTCACCAATACGATTGTTGCGGTCTCCGTTGTGTATCTGCCCAATTATGTGCGCTTGGTGCGGGGCTCGGCGCTCGCAGAATTCGGCAAGGATTACATTATCGCCGCCAAGGTGGCAGGCGTTGGCCCGATCCGGCTGATGTTTGTAACCGTGTTGCCGAACTGCTTGGCCCCGCTCATCGTACAAGCTGCCCTAGGCGTCTCGAATGCCATTCTCGAAGCTGCAGCGTTGGGCTTTCTCGGCCTCGGCGCGCAACCACCAACGCCCGAATGGGGCGCGATGCTGGCCGATGCGCGTGAGTTTATCCGTTCCAACCCGTGGATCGTAACTCTGCCCGGATTAGCCATTCTCGTATCGGTCGTCTCGATCAATTTGTTCGGCGACGGCTTGCGCGATGCGCTTGATCCGAAATTGAGAAGGAGCTGACGTCCATGGCGCTTCTCAATATTAAAAATCTCTCGGTCTCGTTCAACACCCGCAACGGGCCATTTAAGGCGGTTGATAGCATTGATTTAGCCGTCGAGCGCGATGACGTGTTGGCCATTGTCGGCGAATCCGGCTCCGGTAAATCCGTGGCGATGCTAGCCGTGATGGGGCTCTTGCCGTGGACAGCGACGGTTACAGCCGATCGTATGGAGTTTAACGGCCTTGATCTTCTAACGATATCGGACGAGCAACGCCGCACCATTGTGCGCCGTGACATCGCGATGATCTTTCAAGAGCCGATGACCTCGCTGAACCCCTGCTTTACCGTGGGCTTTCAAATTGGCGAGACGCTGAAGACGCATTTTGGCCTTGATAAAAAAGCGCAGAAAAAGCGCTCGATCAAATTGCTCGAACAAGTGGGCATCACCGATCCTGAAAAACGTCTATCGGCTTTTCCGCATCAGCTCTCAGGCGGCATGAGCCAGCGCGTGATGATCGCGATGGCGCTTGCTTCCGAGCCAAAACTTTTGATTGCGGATGAGCCAACAACAGCGCTCGATGTCACCATTCAAGCGCAGATTTTGGATTTGTTGCTGCGGCTGAGACACGAAACCGGCATGGGCCTTGTTCTCATCACGCATGATATGGGCGTGGTGGCCGAAACGGCGCAGCGTGTTGTTGTTCAATATGCCGGCCAACAAGTCGAAATGCAGGATACGCGCGGCCTTTTCCGCGATCCGCATCATCCCTATACCGCCGCTCTCTTGGCTGCCTTGCCGGAGCGCGCGACTGGGCGTGTGCTGCCCTCTATTCCCGGCGTTGTGCCCGGGCAATTCGATCGCCTACAAGGCTGCATGTTCGCGCCCCGCTGTGCGTTTGCGACCGAGCTGTGTCATCGCGAGCGGCCTAAACGCGCCTCAGGCGATTTAGGGCGGGCCTTGTGCCACACGCCGCTTGTCCATGGCCAAGCAACGATCCCGGAGGGCACACGATGAGCATTGTCTTGGAAGCCCGCAATCTAACACGGGATTATCAGGTTCGCCGTGGCATGTTTTCACCCGATGCCACCGTGCACGCGTTGGCCGGCGTCAGCTTTGATTTGGAAGCCGGAAAAACCTTGGCCGTTGTGGGTGAATCAGGTTCCGGTAAATCCACGCTCGCGCGCCTTCTCACGATGATTGAGACGCCGACGGCGGGAACGCTGCGCATAAATGGTATCGATCTCGTGCAGGCCACCAAAGCGGAGCGCAAAACACTTCGCAGCGAAGTGCAGATTGTCTTTCAAAATCCTTATGGTTCACTCAATCCGCGTCAGACGATTGGTGACGCCCTTGAAGAGCCATTGATCGTCAATACGTCCATGACCTCCGCCGAGCGTGGTGCAGCGGTTGCGGCAATGATGGCGCGCGTCGGCTTGCGGCCCGAATTTCGCGACCGTTATCCGCATATGTTCTCGGGCGGTCAGCGCCAACGCATCGCGATTGCGCGTGCTTTGATGTTGCGGCCAAAAATTCTAGTGCTCGATGAGCCTGTCTCGGCGCTTGATGTGTCGATCCGCGCGCAGGTGCTTAATCTTCTCGCTGAATTGCAAGAAGAATTTGGCTTAGCCTATCTCTTTATCAGCCATGATCTTTCGGTCGTGCGTCACATCGCAGATCGCGTGATGGTGATCTATTTAGGCCATGCGGTTGAAACGGCGACGCGCGAGCAACTCTTCGCATCCCCGCAACACCCCTATACCAAGGCACTTTTATCGGCGACGCCTGTTGCTGATCCCGATGCGAAGAAAGAGCGCATTGTGTTGCAAGGTGAATTGCCCTCGCCTTTTGATCCGCCTTCGGGTTGCCCGTTCCATCCGCGTTGCCCGCAAGCCTTTGATCGTTGCAAGGCGGAGACACCACCGATTACCTTAAAGCAAGGCCGCGATGTCGCGTGCTGGGCGGTCGAATAACCACCATCATAAGGAGCATCTCTCATGCGAATTAGCGATATGAACTGGATGCAAGTTGAAGACTATTTGAAGCACGATGACCGCGCCATCGTGCCTTTGGGCTCGACCGAACAACATGCGTTTTTAAGCCTGTCGGTTGACTCGATTCTATCAGAAAAAGTAGCGCTTGATGCCGCCGAACCTTTGGGTATCCCCGTGTTCCCCGTGCAGGCCTATGGCATCACGCCCTACTTTATGGCGTTCCCCGGCTCGGTATCGATAAAGCTCTCGACCTATGCGGCCCTGATCACCGATATTCTTGATTCGCTTTATGCCACGGGCTTTCGTCGCATCTTTCTGTGCAACGGCCATGGTGGCAATTCGCCCGCGCAAACGGCGGCGATTGAATGGATGGGTCGTAATCCCGGCTCTGCTGTTCGCTTCCACAATTGGTGGAACGCGCCCAAGACGTTTGCCAAAGTGCAAGAGATCGACAAAGTCGCCTCGCACGCGTCATGGATGGAAAATTTCCCATGGACGCGGTTGCCGAATATTCGCGGGCCTGAAGTTCAAAAACCGATGACGGATTTAGAGACGATGCGTCTCAAAGACCCAGCAGGCGTTCGCGCGATGTTGGGCGATGGCAATTTCGGCGGCGTCTATCAAAGAAGCGATGAAGAGATGCTGGCGCTTTGGCACGTGGCCGTTGAAGAAACCCGCGCGCTGATGGAAGGGCCTTGGGCATGAGGGACCCTATCGTCATTTGGGGAGCAGGCGCAATTGGTGGAGCCATAGGCGCGTTTTTTGTCCGTGCTGGCCATGACGTGTTGTTCGTCGATCAAGATGCAGCCCATGTCGAAGCGATGAACCGCGATGGGCTTACGATTGAGGGGCCGATTGATCAGTTCAATGTTAAGGTGCGCGCCCTCACCCCTGCTCAAGTTGAGGGTACTTTCTCTCGCATCTTGCTCTGTGTGAAAGCCCATCACACCGAGGGAGCCACACGCCAGATCGCGCCGCATTTAGCGAGCGATGGCTATATTGCGTCCTATCAAAACGGCCTCAATGAATTGGTCATTGCCGATATCGTCGGACGCGAGCGTACCATCGGTGCGTTCTTAAATTTCGGCGGTGATTATATGTCACCGGGCGTCATTCAATTGAGCAGCCGAGGTGCGGTTGTGTTGGGCGAATTGGATGGCGCGATGAGCGAGCGCCTCAAAGCGCTGCATGCACTGATGCTGATTTTTGATCCGAACGCGATTATGACCGATCATATATTCGGCTATCTCTGGGGCAAGCTCGGCTATGGCTCGCTGCTGTTTGCAACAGCACTCACCAGTGCATCGATTTGCGACTCACTAGCGGCTGCCGATGCGCGGCCTTTGCTGCGCAATATCGCGCGAGAGGCAACATCGGTTGCGTTAAAGCTCGGCTATGATCCGTTGGGCTTTAACGGCTATGTGCCGCAAGCATTCACACCAGATGCATCGGAAGGGGAAGCGCATGCGTCCTTTGATGCGATGGTCACGCACAATGCGAAATCGATCAAAACGCATTCCGGTATTTGGCGCGATCTCGCGATCCGCAAGCGCAAAACGGAAGTTGATGCGCAGCTTGGCCCTATCGTTGAGCAAGGAGCCAAACTCGGCATTCCAACCCCGCTCGTTGCGCGCATGATTGCGATGATTCACGAGATCGAGGATGGCACGCGCCCACTCGATTGGAAAAATTTGGCCGAGCTTGCAAAAGCCCAATAACTTTTTAATCGTCATTGCGAGCGATGAGCGAAGCAAACCAGCTAAAGGAAATAAGTAAAGTGCAACGGTGAAGTGATACGCTTTCCTTTGCCACCAACTGGGTTGCTTCACTCATCGCTCGCAATGACGGTTTGAAATATCCGCGCAAGTAAAACGACAAAAGGATAATACGATGCTCATCGACTTTAAAGGCAAACGCGCGCTTGTCACCGGTGCAGCCCATGGCATTGGCCGTGCGATTGCTTTTGCGCTGGCGCGCGATGGTGCAAGCGTAACAGGCGTCGATAACCGAGCGGTCGAGCCAAGCGAGAACGGCGTCACGATTGCGGCCCATAGCTGCGACCTTACCAAGCGCGCGGCGATTGATGAACTTGTGAAAACCAAAGGCCCGTTTGATATCCTCATCCACAGCGCCGGTGGTGTGTGCGGGCAAGTGGGGCGTCCTTTGGAAGAAATTTCTGAAGAAGATTGGGACGCTATCGTCAACATCAATATGAAGGCGGGTTTTTTCCTCTCGCAAGCGGTTGCGCCGCATATGAAGCAGCAAGGCTATGGCCGTATTGTGTTGATCTCTTCGGGCGCTGGGTTAGGTGTGAGCCTCACGGGTATTCAAGCCTATGCGTCGGCCAAAGCGGGTGAGATTGGCCTTACGCGACAACTCGGCCATGAGCTTGGCCAATTCGGCATCACGGTGAACAGTGTTGCACCGGGTTTTGTACGCTCGAACCCAACCACCGAGCGGCAATGGGAAAGCTATGGCGCGGACGGCCAGAAGGCAATGTTGGAACGCATCGCCACGCGGCGTCTTGGCAAGGTCGATGACATCGTCGCAGCGACGTTGTTTTTCGCGAGCGAACAGGCCGAATGGATAACCGGTCAAGTGTTATCAGTGGATGGCGGTAAATGAGCGATCCCTGGCATTCTGAAGCAATCGAAAAACGCCTCTTGAGCGATATGCCCAAGCATATCGAAACGCTTAAAAGCTTTGTATCGATCCCAAGCGTCTCGACCGATCCGGCCTATAAAGAAGGCATCCTGAAGGCGAGCGAGTTTGTGGCCTCAGAGCTTAAAGCAGCAGGCCTCACGGATGTCGCCATTTTGCCGACCGCAGGGCATCCGGTGGTTATGGCGGCATGGCGTCAGGCACCAGGCGCGCCGACGGTACTCGTTTACGGCCATTACGATGTGCAGCCGCCTGATCCCATCAGCGCTTGGAAATCCGCGCCCTTCGTGCCGGATATTCGCGATGGCCGGCTTTATGCGCGTGGCGTATCAGACGACAAAGGCCCGATGCTGATCCCGATTGCGGTTGCTGCCGCCTATCTCGCCGAGCAAGGCGCACTGCCCGTCAATATGGTGTTTCTGTTTGAAGGCGAGGAAGAAGTCTCAAGCGCGCATCTCGAAGATTTTGTTCGTGAGCATAAAGAAGAGCTCAAAGCCGATTTTGCACTCTCCGCCGATGGTGCGCAGTGGCGCGCCGATCTCCCGAGCGTCACGGTGGCAAGCCGCGGCATTTGCGCGTTGGAAGTTACCGTGCAGGGGCCTGCGAAGGACCTCCATTCGGGACGCCATGGCGGCTCGGTCGCCAACCCCATTCAGGCGCTTGTGGCGCTATTGGCGAAGCTCCACACGCCCGACGGCGCCATAGCCGTGCCGGGCTTTTACGATGGAATTGATCCGGTTCATCCCGATGAAGTCGAAGCCATTGCGGCGATCCCGTTTGATGAAGCGGCCTATCTCACTGAGGTCGGCGCGCATAAGGGCGCGGGCGAAGCGGGTTACACCCTGTTGCAACGCAATTGGATCAGACCGACGCTTGAATATAACGGCATTGTCGGCGGCTATACGGGCCCCGGTAAAAAGACCGTTATTCCGTCGGAGGCTTCCGCCAAAATTTCGTGCCGTTTGGTGCCGGGCCAAGACCCCGACCGCATCGTGGCCCTGCTTGCGGCTTTTCTTGAAGCCAACGCGCCACAGGGAACGCGTGTCAGCGTCAAACGCGAGACCGGCGGCACGCCTGCCTATGCGGTGAGCCATAACCACCCTGCGCTTGTCCTTTCAGAAGATGTGATTGAATCGGTGCTCGACCGCCGCCCCGTCCGCGTCCGCATGGGAGCCACGATCCCGATTGGTGATATTTTCAAACGCGTGCTCGGCATCGATACGGTGTTTTTCTCCTTCTCGACGGTCGATGAAGATTATCACGCGCCGAACGAATTCTTCCGCCTTTCAAGCTATGAACGCGGCATGGTCGCGTGGGCGCGCTATCTTGGCAAACTTGGCGAGACATCGGCGACGGATTTCTTTAAAAGAAAGCCATGAGCCTTTTGCCAACGCTGACCTCGGACGAACTTGAACGCTATGCGCGGCATATCGTGTTGCGCGATATTGGCGGGCCGGGGCAGCAAAAGCTCAAAGCCGCACGCGTGCTCGTGATCGGTGCCGGGGGCCTTGGTGCGCCGCTCTTGCAATATCTCGCAGCAGCAGGGGTTGGCACCATAGGCCTTGTCGACGATGACACGGTATCGCTTTCAAATTTGCAGCGGCAGGTCATCCATCGCACAGAAGATGTCGGCCGCCCCAAAGTGGCGAGTGCGACGGATGCGATCCACCATCTCAACCCGCATGTAACGGTCGAAGCACACGCCACCCGCATCACAACCGAGAATGCGGCGGAGCTGATTGCAGCCTATGATGTCGTAGCCGATGGCTCGGATAATTTCGCGACACGCTATCTGGTATCGGACACGTGTTTTTATGAAGGCAAACCGCTCGTCACCGCAGCCCTTGGCGCGATGGATGCTACGCTGACAACGCTCAAGCCGCATGAGCTTGCTGAAGACGGAAAACCCAACCCGACCTATCGGTGTCTCTTCCCTGAGCCGCCACCCGCAGGCATGATCCCCGCCTGTGCGGAGGCGGGCGTTTTAGGCGCGCTTGCAGGCATGGTTGGCAGCATGATGGCGCTGGAAGTCATCCGCGCCCTTGTGGGCTTCGGTGAGCCGCTTGTCGGCAAGCTTTTAATGATGGATGCGCGCGCGATGCGGTTTGAAACGATCCTCTATCATCGGGATCCCGATAACCCGCTCAATGGCGATCACCAATCAGCCTGATTGCGAAACCCGCGTCGCCATATATTTCGAATTGTGCAGAATCACCTTCGCGCCAATCGAGACGCGGTTGTAGAGATCCACAATATCTTCATTGAGCATTCGCACGCAGCCGCTGGAGACCTGCTCCCCAATCGTCCATGGCTCATTGGTACCGTGAATGCGGAACAAAATATCCTGCCCGTTTTGATAGAGATAAAGCGCGCGGGCGCCGAGCGGGCTATCCAATCCACCTTCCATACTGGCCGGAAGATCAGGAATGATCGAGCGCATGGTAGCGGTTGGAATCCATTCAGGCCATGCGCCTTTGCGACCAACGCTTGCGACACCTTGCCAGGAAAAGCCGCGTCGTCCGACACCGATGCCATAGCGAATAGCCGTGCCATCGCCCTGATAATAAAACAAATGCCGCCCATCAATATCGACGACAATCGTATTGGCTGGGTAATCCTCCGGCGCATCAACCGTTTCGCGTCTAAGATCGGCGCGTAAGCGTGAACGATCTACCAGCGGAATGTTGTAAGGCTCATCGGGCAGAGAACCAATATACCATTGATCCGCATCCTCCGGCGGTTCAATCGGCTGAAAATTTTCAGCGCTCGCCGCAGCAACCCGATGGATTTTCGCATCCGTGCCCGCTTCGCTCGCATAAGCCGAGGCGCAAAAAACCATCGCGCCCAAAAGGAGCGCTGCCCCTAAACCGAATGAATTTGCGCGCGTCACGTTCAACATGGTTCTGATCACATCCCTATCAATGCGTCAAAATTATCAGTTGAATCATAATGATTCATTACCGATGCCAGCAGAACACCCTTAGCCGCGCAGCACCGCTCCGGTCTTTTTCGTAACCTCGGCGACGATCCGCGTCGAAACGGCGTCAATCTCCGTGTCCGTCAGCGTTTTTTCGATCGGTTGCAATGTCACGGCAAGGGCAATCGACACCTTGCCTTCCGGAACACCCGTGCCCTCGTAAACGTCAAACACAGCGATGTCCGTAATCAACGCCCGTTCGGCTGCTTGGGTTGCCTTGATCATGTCCGATACCGGAACAGACTTATCAACGATGAACGCGAAGTCGCGGCTCACCGGCTGGAACTCCGGCAGAACGAGCTTCGGCTTCATGCGCGTTGGCCGCGCCTTGGGCGGTGGCAAGAGATCGAGATTGATCTCACACGCCACAACAGGACCCTTCACATCGAGCGCTTCAAGAATACGCGGATGCACTTCACCAAAGGCACCTACAACCATTTTAGGCCCGAATTGCAGCGTGCCGGAACGACCCGGATGGAACCAAGAAGGTCCCCCTTGCACGACTTGCAAGCCTGCGACCGGAATGCCGAGCGCTTCGAGCAGTGCGAAGGCATCGGCTTTCGCGTCAAACGCATCAACCGAGGAATCGCCCTGCCAGTGGCGGCCTAAGCCGTCCGGCCCTGCAAGGCCACGGCGCACCGATGTCGCCACAATCGATTGATCTTCAGGCTTATCACCCTTGAAGACCTGCCCCACTTCAAACACCGCGACATCGGAAAGGCCACGCGCCACGTTACGCCCAACCGCTTTGAGCAAGCCCGGCAAAAGGCTTGGCCGCATATCCGAGAGATCGGAGGCAATCGGGTTAGCGAGCGACAATTGCGGCTTGCCGCCACCAAACGCTTCCGCTTCCGATTTGCCGATGAAGGACCATGTCACCGCTTCAACCAACCCACGCGCCGCCAGCGCGCGCTTGGCAAGGCGTGTGCGCTTTTGGATGAGCGTCAACACAGGTTTGATTACCGTTGCGATTTCACGCGGGAACGGCGTCATTTCAACCTGATCAAGCCCTGCGATACGAATGATCTCTTCGACAATATCGGCCTTCTGCTCGACATCCGGACGCCAAGACGGCACCGCGACTTTGACCTCTTTGTCATTGCCGGAAACCCAGAAACCAAGCTCCGTCAAAATCGCTTTCATCTCGGGCACGAGCATGGAAACGCCCGTGAGGCGCTTCACTTCCGACCATGGGAAAGCGATGATTTTTTCTGGCGCCGGAACTTCGCCTGCAACAATGGCTTCGCTTGGTGTGCCGCCACACAGCTCGATTACCATATGCGTTGCGAGATCAAGACCCGGCACGCAGAAGGCGGGATCAACGCCGCGCTCGAAACGATAACGCGCATCGGTATTGATGCCGAGCTTACGGCCTGATTGCGCGATGTTGAACGCGTCCCAAAGCGCCGATTCAATCAGCACATCGGTGGTATGCTCATCGCAGCCCGAATGTTCGCCGCCCATAATACCGGCAATCGATTCAACGCCATTATCATCGCAAATCACAACGGTGGTTGGATCGGGACGATAGGTCTTGCCATCGAGTGCTAAAATCTCGTCACCGTCTTTCGCGTGACGCACCACGAGATTACCCGCAACCTTTTTAGCATCGAAAACATGCAGCGGACGGCCACGGTCAAAGGTGATGTAATTGGTGATATCGACAAGCGTGTTAATGGGCCGCAAACCAATGGCCTTCAAACGGCTTTGCATCCATTCAGGGCTTGGGCCGTTTTTAACACCGCGCACAAGACGAAGCGCGAAAGCGGGCGCAAGATGTTTGTCGTCCGTCGCAAAATTGAGCTGTACGGAAACGGGGCAAGCGCCCTCGCCTTTCACCGGCTTTAGATCATGCCGCTTCAACGAGCCTAAACCAGCGGCGGCGAGATCACGCGCCACGCCATAGACGCCGAGCGCATCCGAGCGGTTAGGTGTTACAGCGATATCGATGATCGGATCATCAATCTTGGCGTAATCGACAAAGCGCACGCCCACAGGCGCATCCGCAGGCAAATCAATAATGCCGTCATGGTCTTCCGACAAGCCGAGCTCGAAGCCCGAGCACAACATGCCCGCGCTCTCGACGCCACGCACCATGCCGACCGAGATCGTGATGTTCTTGCCCGGAATATAGGTGCCGGGTGGCGAGAACACGCTTTTCATGCCCGTACGCGCATTCGGCGCGCCGCAAACGACCTGCACCGGTTTGCCGTCTCCAACATCAACCATGCAAACGCGCAAGCGATCGGCATTCGGATGCTGCTCCGCGGAGATCACATAGGCCGTGATATAGGGCGCGAGTTCTTTGGCGGGATCTTCCACGCCTTCAACCTCGAGGCCGACTTTCGTCAGACCATCCACAATGGCATCGAGGGAGGCAGAGGTATCAAGATGCTCTTTGAGCCAAGAGAGGGTGAATTTCATCGGTCGCTCTCCTTAAACGCTCAAGCCGCCGGTCAGCGTTGGTAAATCCAACGGCCGGAACCCGTAATGCGATAGCCAGCGGACATCAGCCTCGAAGAAGGGGCGCAAATCCGGCATGCCATATTTCAGCATGGCGATGCGGTCGATGCCCATGCCCCAGGCGAAGCCTTGGTATTCATCCGGATCAAGCCCGCAATGGCGGATGACATTCGGGTGAACCATGCCGCAGCCCAAAATCTCCAGCCAATCCTCGCCCTCGCCGAAGCGGATTTCGCCGCCTTTGCGCGAGCATTGGATATCGACTTCGACGGAAGGTTCCGTGAACGGGAAGAAGCTTGGGCGGAAGCGCATTTTGACGTCATCGACTTCAAAGAAGGCTTTGCAGAATTCCGCCAAAATCCATTTCAAATGGCCCATATGCGAGCCCTTATCGATGACGAGACCTTCAACCTGATGGAACATCGGCGTATGCGTCTGGTCTGAGTCACACCGATAGGTGCGTCCCGGAATAATCACGCGGATCGGCGGCTTCTGCGTCATCATGGTGCGGATTTGTACGGGGCTTGTATGGGTGCGCAGCAGCTTGCGCTCGCCATTCTCATCTGGATTGAAGAAGAACGTATCGTGCATCTCGCGCGCCGGATGGCCGAGCGGAAAATTCAGCGCCGTGAAATTGTAAAAGTCATTTTCGATATCGGGACCTTCTGCCACCGCAAAACCCATATCGCCAAAAATCGTGGTGAGTTCTTCGATGACTTGGCTGATCGGATGGATCCGGCCACGTGCATTGTCGGATGGCTGGACGGGCAGCGTGACATCCACGCGTTCCGCGGCAAGACGCGCTTCAAGCGCTGCGTCTTTCAGCGTGGTGCGGCGGGCGGCCAGCGCCTCGGTAACGCGGTCGCGCAAG
>Ga0214201_1000027_pt1 | contig 67792 bp, 70 predicted proteins | sample TroBogEpilimnion_32_FD_153039 | JGI IMG/M metagenome (GOLD analysis project Ga0214201, IMG submission 153039) | Freshwater microbial communities from Trout Bog Lake, WI - 29MAY2009 epilimnion | ecosystem: Environmental > Aquatic > Freshwater > Lake > Epilimnion/Euphotic zone | place: Trout Bog...
CTTGAGGATGCGCATGCGGAAATAGAGCAGTTGATTGGTAAGATTGAGAAACTCGAATAATAGGTGCCGTCATTGCGAGCGATGAGCGAAGCAACCCAGCTAGCGAAAAACGATAAGAGCGTGGTTTCGCCATTGCACGTTTATAATGAACATCAACTGGTTTGCTTCGCCTTCGCTCGCAATGACAGGTTAAAATTTACGTCGCTCTTTCACCCTTCAAACCGAAACTCTTTAAACTGATCTCGGATGGTTTTTTTTGAAATCTTTCCCGTCGCCGTATGCGGAATTTCGGGAATAAAAATAACCTCGTCCGGCATCCACCATTTCGCGATTTTGCCTTGCATGAAGGCCAAAATATCCTGCTTCGTTGGTGAACGGTCGGGCTTCAACACGATCAGCAATAAAGGCCGCTCGTCCCATTTCGGATGGGGGATGCCGATCACGGCGGCTTCGGCCACATCGGGATGACCGACGGCGAGATTTTCGAGCTCGATGGAGGAGATCCATTCGCCGCCGGATTTGATGACATCTTTGGCGCGATCGGTGATGTTCATATAGCCGTATTCATCGATGGTTGCGACGTCACCGGTGTCGAAATAGCCGTCCTCGTCGAGTATATTTTCATGCAAGCCGAAATAGGCTTTCGATACGGCGGGGCCGCGCACTTTGAGGCGGCCAAAGGTCGTGCCGTCCCATGGCAAGATTTTGCCATTATCATCGGTGATTTTCATATCGACCGTGAACGGCGCAAAGCCTTGCTTTTGTTTGAGGTCATAGAGCGCGGAGCCAGTGAGGGCTGCGGTTTCAGGCTTTGGCGTGCAAAAGGAGCCAAGCGGGCTCATCTCCGTCATGCCCCACGCATGCGAAACGGTGACGCCGTATTTTGTTTCAAAGGCTTCGGTGACGGCGCGCGGGCAGGCCGAGCCGCCAATGGTGACGCGCTTCAACCGCGTGAGTTTTTCGCCCGAGCTTTCGAGATAGTGCAAGAGCCCCAACCACACCGTGGGAACGGCGGCTGACATGGTGACGCCTTCCTCTTCAATGAGCGAAAAGATCGACGCGCCATCAAGCTTTGGACCCGGCATCACAAGGGCTGCGCCCGTCATGGGAGCGGAGAAAGCGAGCGACCATGAATTGGCGTGAAACAGCGGCACGACCGGCATCACAACATCACGCGAGGCGAGCGATAAATAATCCGGCATTGCAGCGGCCATCGCGTGCAAAATATTCGAGCGATGCGAATAGACAACGCCTTTGGGGTGGCCCGTGGTGCCGGACGTATAACACATGCCGGCGGCGGTGTTTTCATCCACTTCGATCCATTTAAAATCACCATCGGCTTCGGCGATGTAATCCTCGTAAGCCACTGCGTTTTTGAGGGTCGTTTGCGGCATATGCGCGGCATCGGTCAGGATGACATAGCGCTCGATGGTGGGGAGACGGTCAGCGATTTTTTCGGCGAGTGCCACAAAGGTGAGATCCAGAAACATCAACCGATCGGCGGCGTGATTGGCGATGTAAATCAGCTGATCTTCAAACAGGCGCGGATTAAGCGTGTGATAGATCGCGCCGACGCCTGTAATGCCGTACCAGCTCTCAAGATGACGCGCGGTGTTCCATGCAAGTGTTGCGACACGATCGCCGATACCAATACCATCGCGCTGTAATCGCTGTGCAAGCTGCAAAGAGCGTTGGCGGATTTGGGCGTAGGTGGTGCGATGGACAGGCCCTTCGACCGAGCGCGATACGACCGAACGGTTGGGATGCTGCAACGCTGCGTAATCAATGACGCGATGGATCAGTAACGGCCAGTCTTGCATCAGCCCGAGCATGCGTTTGTCTCCCTGGATCCGTTCGTTGCGACGGAGATTGAAGGGAGACAATAGCGCAAGAGACGCGGAAAGGAAGATGGGCTCTTAGATCTCGGCGACGAGGGCTGGCAGATCGGCAATCGAATTGATCACGTAATCGGCGTGAGGCGCCAGATCGTCGCGGCTTGCCGGGCCGCTGAGGACCGCAATGGCAACGGCGCCGGCCTTGCGGGCCGCGTGGAGATCATGCGTTGAATCACCCACCAAGGCGATTTCATGCGGCGACAGACCGGTGTGGCGCACAAAGGCTTCCACCATGCCCGGATCGGGCTTCCGGCCATGGCCTGAATCATGCCCAACGATAAAATCGAGATGCGGGATCAGCCCCATAATTTCCGCCTGCTGCAAAGCGGCGGCTTCGGAATCATTGGTGGCGATGCCGAGCCGATAGCCATTCTTTGCCAAGCCCGACAGGATGGCCGCCGGATCATCAAGCGGGACGATATAATCAGGCGCTGCTGCCATAAAAAGCGTGTTGATTTCGTCGCCCACCGCGGAATGATCGTCGCGTCCGAGCGCTTTGGCCCAAAGCGGGCCAATTTCATCGAGAGAACCTGCGACCATTTCCGATGTTGGGCGATAACGGCGATTTTCCAGATCGTAATGGGTGACATCGATGAGGCGCTCGAAGCCTTGTTCATCGCCCCGCGCGATGGTTTTCATCACATGATAGCCGGCGGCGCCCCATGTCAGGTCAAAATCAAGCAATGTGCCGTCTTTATCAAATAAAATCGCTTTTAAAGCCATTAGAGATCCCGATTCATCAGAATAATACGCAACAATTCGAATAGATTTACGCTTCTTTAAGCTCAATGTCACAATAAATTCATTAAAACTTGAGGCAACGGACAATGCCGCCATGATTTGTCCATAATCAATCGGTTATTCTTGAATCAATGTTCGAGAATAAACTACAGGAGTGGAACAATGTCTCGCGAGCAACGCCATCAACATCCGCAACCGACCCAGATGCAGGCCTCCATCAGCGGTCATCGCCGCGCACCGTCGGAAGCTGCACCGCAGGCTTTCGGAAAGATCGGTATTCCCGCCGTAGCCGCCGCCGCCGAAATGTTGAAGGCGAAAAAGCCAGCGGAGAAGGCCATTCACGCTTCCTTCTATCTCGGCAGTGACTGAGCCGGTTTAGAGGATTGAGCACCCTTCTCGTCACGCATCCCTGCTTTGCCGGGCATGAAACACCGTCGGGGCATCCCGAACGGTCCGATCGCATTCGCGCGGTGGACAAGGTGTTGTCGAGCGAGCGCTTCGCCAAGCTGATCCGCGAGGAAGCACCCGAGGTCGATCTCGAAGCCGTGTTGCGCTGCCATCCAGCCGATTATGTGCATGCGATTGAAGAGGCCAATCCCCGCTCCGGCGTTGTACAGCTTGATGCCGATACCACAATGTCGCCCGGCACATGGGAAGCGATTTTACGGGGCGCGGGGGCTGCAACGCGCGCGGTGGATGCGGTGTTGGGTGGCGAGGTCGAGAATGCTTTTGCCGCCATTCGCCCGCCCGGCCACCATGCCGAGACGAAAACGGCGATGGGGTTTTGTTTTGTCAACAATGCAGCCGTTGCCGCCCGCCACGCGCAAAAGGCGCATGGCTTGGGCCGCGTCGCGATCATTGATTGGGACGTGCATCACGGCAATGGCACGCAGGATATTTTTTATAAAGACGCGTCGGTGATGTATTGCTCGACGCATGAAATGCCGCTCTATCCCGGCACGGGCGCAACCGACGAGCGCGGCGATTTCGACACGATTGTCAACGCGCCGTTAAAAGCGGGCGACGGAGGCGAGGCGTTTCGTCAAACGTTTGAAGGGCTCATTCTGCCGCGTCTTATGAGCTACCGCCCCGAGCTGGTGATTATCTCCGCAGGCTTTGACGCGCATTGGCGCGATCCGCTGGCCAATATCAATCTGGACGAAGCCGATTTTGCTTGGGCAACCGCCAAGCTGATGGATGTGGCTGAGAGCACGGCGGGTGGGCGTGTCATATCCCTGCTTGAGGGCGGCTATGATTTGCAAGGATTAGCCGGATCCGTGGGCGCGCATGTGGGTGTGCTGATGAGCGGGGGAGTGGGTTAGAGGCGAATGCCTACCTAATCCCAAGCGTCATCATTCGCGATTGCTAGCCAATCAGACCAATCTTCGATTTCTGGATTTTCATCAATCGCTTTTGCCCACCCTGCGCGGGGTACGACGGCTGGCGATACGATAAGGTGTTTGCCGCATATTTCCACATCGACTGAATCCACAATATCGCAAGCTTCTAAAAGCTGTTTTGGTAGTATCAAGCCATGTGAATTGCCTATGTTAGTCAATGTAATGCGCATGTTAGCTGGATTAAAGCCGGATTAAGCTGGTTTCAACCTGTCTCTTAGGACAGGCGCGCTTGTAGTTCCACTCGTGAAAAGAAGGAGAACGCGGCAAATAATTTTCCCCTTATGTCAGGCATGACTTGACATTGTAAGGCATTGGTATACACTAATCATGATCCAATCCTTTAGAAACAAAGCTTTGTTGCGCTTTGCTCAACGGGGGGATCCGTCGAAGCTTAGTGTTCAGAACCATGATCGGATCAGGCGTATTCTGCAAAGGCTCAATGTTGCAATTACGCCCTTTGAGATGGATGCACCGGGTTATTTTTTTCATCCGCTTACAGGGGATCAAAGCGGACGATATTCGGTTCGGGTGACGGGTAATTGGCGGATTACATTTGCCTTTGATGGAAAGAATGCCATCGATGTCGATTTAGAGGACTACCACTGATGGACCATTCGCTCTTATCCGGACTTGCCCCAACCCATCCGGGTGAAATGCTACGTGAGGATATTTTGCCCGCGCTTGGTCGGCCAAAAACCGAGATTGCACGGCTCTTAGGTGTCTCGCGGCAGACGCTCTATGATATTTTGAACGAGAAACAGCCTGTGACGGCCAATATGGCGTTAAGGCTCGGCAAGCTCTGCGGCGATGGCCCGCGCATCTGGATGGCGATGCAGCAGGCCTATGATATCAGCAGGGCTGAACAGGAGCTTAGCGATGAGATTGACAAAATCCCGACGCTGACGGCGGCCTAAAGCTTCACATCATAAGTCGCCCATTTCGTTTTCTCGGCCACCTTATCGTAGAGGCTTCTGGCGCGGTAATTGTCCTCCGCTGTGATCCAGCGAATAACGGTCCAACCGCGGTTTTTGCCTTCAGTGGCCACCGCGTTGATAAGGGCTTTGGCAGCCCCTGAACCTCGTGCTTCGGGCGTCACGAAAAGATCATCGAGAAAGCCGCCCGTGGATGCCGATAATGGCCGCGCGAAAGGGCGGTAATGGGTGAGGCCTAAGAGTTTCCCCGTTTCGTCTTCGGCGACAAAGCCTTTGGTTTCGTGCGCGGGGTCGAGCAGCCATGTCCAGACGCGGTTGCGCATGTCAGGCGTTTGCGTGACCTTGTAAAACTCGGCGTAAGCGGCATAGAGCACGCCCCATTCGGCGCGGTCTTTTGGGTCAATCGGGCGGATGGTAACGCGCATATTGGGGTTTCCTACTTTCATTATTTTTCGTCATTGCGAGCGTGAACGAAGCAACCCAGCTTACCGATCTTAAAAGGATGGATTGGAAAACGCATATCTTATTCGATACCATCAACTGGATTGCTTCGCTCACGCTCGCAATGACGGTTATACTTTATGATCTCCCAAACAGTCGCTCAATATCGCTTAGCTTGAGCTCGACATAAGTTGGCCGGCCATGGTTGCATTGGCCGGAATTGGGGGTGGCTTCCATCTCGCGTAAAAGCGCGTCCATTTCCTCTGGCCGGAGCCGTCGTCCGGCCCGCACCGAATGGTGGCAGGCGAAGGTGGCGAGCACATGGTCGAGACGGTCTTCGAGCGCGAGTGTGGTGCCCCATTCCTCCAATGAGTCGATCAAATCGCGGATGAGGGCCGGGACATCGCTGTCGCCAAGCGCTGCGGGAACTTCGGACACGGCAATCGCGCCTTGGCCGAAGGGCTCGATGACGAGCCCCAATTCGGCGAGTACGGCGGCACGGTCGATCAGCTTTTGCGCATCCGATGGATCGAGATCAATCACGGCGGGGATCAGCAGCATTTGCCGCGTGATGGCGCGGGTGGCGCGCTCACGTTTGAGACGCTCATAGACAAGGCGCTCATGGGCGGCGTGTTGATCGACCAGCACAATGCCATTGTGCGTTTGCGCGACAATGTAAGTGCCGTGCAATTGCGCGCGGGCTGCACCCAATGGATAAGCGGTATCGGTGACGCTTGGCTCGGTGCTTAAGATACGCGGATCAGCCGAAGGTGTGCCAAGGCTTTCAAAGCTCGCTTGGGCGGGCTCGGCAAACCCCGGTGCGGCAGGAGAGTGCTGCCAATCCCAATGCACTGGGCGGGCTTGAGGGCTGTAAAAAGGGGTGCCACCACTATGAGGGCGCAGCGCGTCGAGCGTGCGCGAGGCAACGGTGGAGGAGGCGCGGTGCCCGGCCCCCGCCAGCGCATCGCGGATCGAACCGACGATCAAGCCGCGGATAAGCCCCGGATCGCGAAAACGCACTTCGCTTTTCGCCGGATGCACGTTCACATCGACGAGATGCGAAGGCACTTCGATAAACAAGGCTGCAGCGGGATGGCGGCCATTGGGCACATGGTCTTGATAAGCGGCTTTGATGGCGCCGACCAGCACGCGGTCGCGCACCGGGCGGCTATTGACGAAGAGATGCGCGGAGTTGGCTGTGGGGCGGTGATAGGTACCAAGGCCCGCTAGGCCATAAAGGCGGGCGTCTTCGCGGATAGCGTCGATTGAGAGCGCGTTATCGGTAAAGTCTTTGCCCATGATCCGGCCAATGCGGCGGGCAAGCGCTGCGGCATCATGTGCACCCTCATCGGGGTAATCGATCAGCGTGCCGCTATCATGGCTGAGTGTGAAGCGGATATGGGGATGCGCCATTGCGATCCGCTTGATCATATCGGCGACGGCTTGCGCTTCTGCGCGATCCGTTTTTAAAAATTTGAGACGCGCGGGCGTGGCGTAAAAGAGGTCGGCTACTTCCACGCGTGTGCCGCGTTCAAAAGCGGCCGGTTTGACCTCGTGCTTGATGCCTGCATCAACAAGAATAATGGAGCCATGGGAAGCATCGTCGCGGCGGGTGGTAATCGAAAGCCGGGCAACGGAACCAATCGAGGGCAGTGCTTCACCGCGAAAGCCGAGCGTGTGAATGGCGAGCAAATCGCCATCGGGAAGTTTCGAGGTGGCGTGGCGCTCAACCGCAAGCGTTAGATCGTCCGCGCTCATGCCGGAACCATTATCGGTGACGCGGATCAGGCGGCGGCCGCCTTCTTCAATCACAATTTCGATGCGGGTTGCGCCTGCATCAATCGCATTCTCGACGATCTCTTTCACCGCCGATGCCGGACGCTCCACCACTTCGCCAGCGGCGATGCGGTCGATTAGGATCGGGTCGAGGCGGCGGATGGACATGGTTGAATTGGGGCTCGCGAATCGTGGAGGAGTGATTGCGAGGATAATGGGCCTATCGCTTTGTCGATAGCCTCACATCCCTTCCGGCCGCCCCACGACGGTCACGAACAGCTTGCCATCCCCATATAAACGCTTGGCCACACGGGCAGCATCGTCTCGCGTCACGGCAGATACAAGTCCGTTGCGGCGGTCCATATAGTCGCGGCCTAAATTTTCGACCTGCATATGGGTGAGTTGTCCCGCAAGTTTGGTCGAGGTGTCGAAGCGCAAAGGGTAAGAACCGATCAGATATTTTTTGGCGATATCGAGCTCTTCATCGTTCGGGCCATCGCTTGCCAGCGATGCGATTTCGCTTTCAATGATCGAGAGCGATTCCGCTGCGCGTTCGTTTTTCGTCGATGTGCCACCCATATGCAGCGGGCCGTGATCAAACGCTGCGAGTTGCGAAGAAACCGAATAGGCGAGGCCGCGCTTTTCGCGCACTTCGCGGAAGAGACGCGAGGAGAAAACGCCACCGCCTAAAATATGATTGACGACGCTGGCCGTTACAAAATCAGGATCGCTTTGTAATAATCCTGCCGCGCCAAACCGGATCGAGCTTTGCGGAATATCGAGATCAATAATCTTTCGCGTTCCAACCGCATGCGGCTTCGCCATCGGTATTTCGCTTAACGAGGCTTTGGCGGGAAGGGCGCCGAACACGCGCTCCAACTCATTGGCTAATGTCGTGGCATCGATGGCGCCGACGACCGAGATTTTGAGCGTTTCGCGGGCGAAGATTTTCGTGCGATAGGCGATTAGATCGTCACGTGTGATGGTGGGCAGGCTTTCGAGCGTGCCTTTGGAGGGGCGACCATAGGGATGGCCTGCAAAAGCGGTGGCAAACCATTCGCGATTGGCCATGGCATCGGGATCATTGGCTTCATGGCGAAGGGACGCGGTGAGTTGCGCGCGGACGCGTTCAATCGGCTCTTCATCCAAACGCGATTCATTGAGCGCCAAGCGGAACATATCAAAGGCTTCATCGCGATGACGAGCAAGGGTGCGCAATTGGCCTGAGATTTGATCGCGCGAGGCGGAGAAGCCGAGTTCAATCGCGTAGTCATCCAACCGATCGTGGAAGGCGGTTGAATCATAAGGGCCTGCGCCTTCATCGAGCAGGCCTGCGAGGAAGGTTGCGGTGCCGGGCTTTGTCGCTGGATCTTGCGACGAGCCACCAAGCATCGCCATTTCCATCGCGATCAAGGGAACGGTGTAATCTTCAATCAGCCAAGCTTCGATACCGGAGCTTGAGCGAACCAATTGGATGCGGGAAGCGAGGCTTGCCGTGGTTGATGCGTCATTCATCAGGCGGCCTCATCCTTCAACAAATAGCCAGATACAACATGGCGGCGGTTAAGCCATTTTTGGGTGACTTGTTTCACATCGTCAGCGGTGACGGCATCAATCGCATCGGGCCAATCGGTAACATCTTTGAGGCTTGAGCCCGTAGCGAGTGCTGAACCATACATCCGCGCCAGCGAGGATTGGCTATCTTGCGCGTAAACCGTATCGGCAATCAAACGCGTTTTGGCGCGACGCAATTCATGGTCTTCAACGCCATGCTGTACAATATCCGTCAAAACGTTTTCAATCGCCTCTTCGAGTGCTTCCAACGTGCCATCGGGATGCGGCAAGGCGTAGAGCATCAAACGCGAGCGATCTACGGCGGTGCTTTGATACCAAGCGCCTGCGGCGACGGCGATTTTTTGATCCATCACGAGTTTACGATGCAGTCTGCCAGTGCCATGCGCCGACAAGATTTGCACGAGTATTTCAAGCGCTTCGGCTTCGCCCTTTTCGGCCGTTTTATAGCTTGGAACGACCCATGCGAGTTGCACCGATGGTTGCTCGACCTTTGGATCGGCTAACACAACGCGACGCGCGGCGCGGGCATCGGGCTCGCGAGGGCGTTGACGCTCGGGCTTTTGGCCGCGTGCTGGGATGCGGCCATAGGTGTCTTCGGCCAAGCGGACGACTTCCGTCTCGGTTACATCGCCAGCGACCACAAGAATGGCGTTTTCGGGCGTGTAGAAACGGCGATAGTAAGCGAGTGCGTCTTCGCGGTTTAAGCCTTCGATTTCGTGCATGAAACCGATGATCGGCTTGCCATAGGGATGATGCGTGAAGAGCGTTGAGGCGAGGGATTCGCCAAGCTGCGCCGATGGATCCGTATCGGTGCGCATGCGGCGCTCTTCGATAACAACATCGCGCTCCGGATTAACGACATCGTCGGAGAGCACGAGGCCTGTCATGCGATCCGCCTCAAACTCCATCATGGTTTTGAGGTGCTCGCGCGAGACGCGTTGGAAATAGGCGGTGTAATCATACGATGTAAACGCGTTTTCTTGCCCACCCAAGGCGGTAACCACATCAGAAAACTCGCCTTGTGGATGTTTGTCTGTTCCCTTGAACATCAAATGCTCAAGAAAATGCGCGATGCCGGATTTACCAACAGGATCATCCGCCGAGCCGTTGCGATACCACACCATATGCGTGACAACCGGGGTGCGGTGATCGGGAATAACGACGATTTCGAGCCCGTTATGGAGCGTAACATGGGCGATATCGGGCCCTTTATGCGAATGTGGCTCGGTGGTCATGCTGATTTACCTGATGGTGGGAAAAAGACGATGTTTCTATGACTATTGCCAGAATTGGTACCAAGGCTTGTCTTTGCCCGTTGCAGCTTTGGTTGCCGCTTCGATTTCAGGCGTGATCTTTGCCTTTTGCTTCATGGAAGCGGGTGGATCCGTCAAAGCATGTTTTGGATCTTTTGGCTCAAGATTTTGATTGATGAGGTCGGCGAAAGCGGTGCCGGGCACATATTCTTCTTCTTCCTTGGCTTTCTTCTTCTCTAAATCGGGATCTTTCACCCAATTCGGATCGCCCAGTTCGGATGTCTTTTTAGGCTTCGGCAATTTGGTGGAAGGCGGCACAACCAATGGCGCACGCTCGGGAACTTTATTGACGCTTTCGTCCGGTCCAAGCCCTAGAAAATTAAACACACCTTCGGTGATGCCATCAGCCCGCGCAGGAACACTGACCAAGAGGCCCGACACAAGCACGGCAGCCAAAGCAAAACGGGGAAGCGTTGAGGCGAAGGGGTTCATGTGTCTCATGACAACGGATCCTTTGAGGGGGGAGTTACATTCTCTTGGCCATTACCTAACCATGAATCGTACAAAAGCAAGGCAACGCCCAAAACGATGGCCGCATCGGCGACATTAAACACATACCAGCGCCATTCTTGCCAATGCAGCAGAACAAAATCGACAACCGCGCCCCGAAAGATGCGATCAATGCCATTGCCGATGGCGCCGCCGGCGATCAAGCCGATGGCAAAAGCGGGGAGCAGGCGCAAGCTATGCCAAAGCCAAATGCCAAAGCCGATGGCCGCGCCCAAGGCGAGAAGAATGAGAAAATAGCGCCCTAAATCGGCATTTTGCTGGAATAGCCCATAAGAAATGCCGCGATTCCAGACCAAAACGAGATCCACCATCGGGGAAAGCGCCACGGGCTCCGCGTGCTCAAGATCAAGCGTGTTGAGCACATAAAACTTCGTCGCCTGATCCGCGATAAGAACGGCCAGCGCTGCATTGAGGCCTAGAGAGCGGGCCCTAGATTTATCCATTCAGCTTTTCCCATTCCCGCATCGCTTGGGCATCGCGCGGGGTGATGTCGGGGAAGTCTTTGTCTGCTGTTGCTGGATCAAAATAGCGCCAGGAGCGGGCGCATTTGACGCCCGAGGCTTTTTCGCTCGTGACGGCGACACCGTGCACATCGTCCAACCGGAAAGCGTGAGCGGGCGCTTCGCCTTCGATGATGGTGATGGCGGAGGTGATGCAGATATCGGCGAAGTCGACGCTTTCGATGAGGTGCGCCAAATCTTGATCAGCGATGTAAACCTGAGGCGCTGCTTCAAGCGAAGATCCAATGCGCTTTTGCGCGCGTTCGATTTCCAAGGCACCTGTCACCACGCGACGCACTTTACGAATGGTCGACCAGCGGGCGGCGAGGGCATCATCCTGCCATTCCGAGGGAATGGCGGGGAAGGTTTCAAGATGCACCGATTCCGCATCCGGATAGCGCGAGAGCCATGACTCCTCGGAAGTGAAGACGAGGATCGGGGCCAACCAAAGCGTCACCGCGCGGAAGATTTCCTCAATGCAGGTAAGGGCCGAGCGACGGGCTATGCTCGATTGCGGATCGCAATAGAGCGTGTCTTTCCGGATGTCGAAATAGAAGGCCGACAATTCGGTGTTTAAGAAGGCTGATAATTCGGTGATCACCTTGCGATAATCATAGGTCTCATAGGCCTTGGTGATGATGGGCGCGAGTTCGCTCAAGCGATGCAGCATTAGGCGTTCAAGCTCTGGCATATCGGCAGGCTTCACGCGATGAGCCGCGTCGTAATGCGCGAGCGTGCCAAGCATCCAGCGGAGCGTGTTGCGAAGCTTGCGGTAGGTTTCGACAAAGGTTTTTAGAATTTCAGGCCCGATGCGCAGATCATCCGAGTAATCGGCGGCAGCGACCCAGAGGCGCAAAATATCGGCGCCCGAGTCTTTGATGATGTCTTGCGGAGCCGTGACATTGCCCAAGGATTTGGACATTTTCTGGCCCTTCTCATCCAATACGAAACCGTGGGTGAGCACGACATCAAACGGCGCGCGGCCGCGTGTTCCGCAGCTCTCTAACAGGCTCGACTGGAACCAGCCGCGATGCTGGTCGGAGCCTTCCAGATACATCACACGGTCTTGGCCGCCATCGACGATGCGTTTGATGCCCGAAAGGGTCGGGAAATGTTTTGGCGTGTTGAGCACGTAGGAATGGGTGGAGCCTGAGTCAAACCAGACATCGAGCACGTCCATCACCATGTCGTAATGGTCGGGGTTGTGGCCGAAAGGCTTTAAGAAGCGCTCTTTCGCGCCGTCGGCAAACCAAGCATCGCCGCCATCGGTTTCAAAAGCCGTTGCAATGGCTTCATCGACTTTTGGATCGCGCAAGAGTTCTTTCGTTTCCTTGTGCACGAAAACGGCAATCGGCACGCCCCATGCGCGTTGGCGCGACATGACCCAATCGGGCTTGTTTTCAATCATGCCTGTGATGCGGTTTTCGCCGGTTGAGGGCACCCATTCGGTTTGCTTGATGGCGTTGAAAGCAACGTCGCGCAGGCTCTTATTGCCGAGCTCTGCGGCCGGCTTGTCCATCGCAATAAACCATTGCGGCGTGTTGCGGAAAATGACCGGCTTTTTCGAGCGCCATGAATGCGGGTATTGGTGCTTTAAGCGACCGCGCGCGACGAGATTGCCTTGGTCGATCAGCGCTTTGATAACCGCTTCATTGGCGTCACCCTTGTCGCCTTTCTCGGTGATGACGCGCTTGCCCTCAAAGCCGGGGGCCTCTTTGGTGTAGACGCTGTCGTCATCAATCGTGAAAGGGATGCGGGTGTCGATGCCGCGCTCGGTGAGCTGGCGGCCATTCGCCATCCAGATTTCAAAATCCTCGCGACCATGGGATGGGGCGGTGTGAACGAAGCCTGTACCTGCGTCGTCAGTAACGTGATCGCCGTCGAGGAGGGGGACTTGGAAATCATAGCCGAGATGGGCGAGCGGGTGGGCGCAAACCATATTCTCGAACGCATCGGCTGGGATATCCGAAACATGCGCGAGCGTGATCTTGGCCGAGCCTGCAACGGCTTCCGCAAGCTTATTGGCGAGGATGTATTTTTCGCCGACCTTAGGCCCGAAGTCACGCTCATTGGCGGTGACTTCATAGAGGCCGTAAGAAATTTTATGCGAGTAGGAAATCGCGCGGTTACCCGGTAATGTCCAAGGTGTGGTTGTCCAGATGACGACCGAAGCGAAGCCAGAATGCGCGCCCGAAGTGATTGGAAACTTAACCCAAACCATATCACTCGTATGATCGTGGTATTCAATCTCAGCCTCAGCCAGCGCGGTTTTTTCCACCACCGACCACATCACGGGCTTTGAGCCGCGATACAGAAGCCCGTTATCCTTAAACTTCATGATCTCGCGCGCGATTTGTGCTTCGGCGTGATAGGCCATGGTGGAATAGGGATGATCCCAATCACCCGTAATGCCTAAACGCTTGAACTCCTCGCGCTGTACGGAGAGCCAATGCTCGGCGAAGGTGCGGCATTCTTTGCGGAATTCGATAACGGGGACTTCGTCCTTGTTTTTGCCCTTGGCGCGGTATTGCTCTTCGATTTTCCATTCGATTGGCAGGCCGTGGCAATCCCAGCCGGGGACGTAATTCGAGTCAAAGCCCAGCATTTGCTGGCTGCGGGTGACCAAATCCTTCAGCACCTTGTTGAGCGCGTGGCCGATATGGATATTGCCGTTGGCGTAAGGAGGGCCGTCATGCAGCACAAAGCGTGGGCGACCGGCGGAGGTTTCGCGCAGGCGCTTATACAAATCCATCTTGTTCCAGCGCGCAATCAGCTCCGGCTCGCGCTGCGGCAGGCCCGCGCGCATCGGAAATTCGGTCTGCGGGAGAAAAAGGGTTTCGGAATAATCGCGCTTTTGGGCGGTATCGGTCATGGCTTTGGGCTACTCACGGGCAGGCGTCAGAGAAATCGAGACCAGCCGAATAGCGCATTCTGGTTTAAGAAGCCATAATGTGATGAAGAAAACGTCAGAGCGGCAACAGGCTCGGTGCTTCCGGTGCCGGAGGGGCTGCCAAAATCGCCTTGGCCTCGGCGGCATCGCGGTGCATTTGCTCGATCAAGGCCTCGACGCTATCAAATTTTAGCTCGCCGCGCTGGCGTTTGACGCATTCCACATTCAGCGTTTTGCCGTACAAATCACCCGAGAAATCCATCAGCCAGATTTCAAACAATGGCGCGCCATTATCAAAGGTCGGGCGGCGGCCATAGCTGGCGACGCCATCATGGACGGTGCCGTCGACCTCGACGCGGACGGCGTAAATGCCCTCCATCAGGCCGTTTTCGGGCGGTAAACGCAGGTTTGCGGTTGGAAAACCCAGCGTTCGGCCGATTTTCTCGCCATGGCGGACTTCGGCCTGGAAGAGGTAGCGATAGCCCAACAGATGGTTGGCGTGCGGTAGATCGCCCTCGGCCAAGGCGGTACGGATCGCGGTTGAGGAAACCGGCTCGTCAAAGGCGGTGAGCGGCGGAACGATGACGGCGGCGCGGCCTTTCGCTGTGGCGCGTTCGGCGATGAAATGGGGTGAGCCCTGTCGCCCCTTACCAAAGTGAAAATCATGGCCGATGGCGACGCCAGAGGCATCCATCGCGCCAAAAAGCGTCTTTTCAACGAAATCTTCGGCCGTTGTTGCGGCCATGGCGGCGTCAAAGCTCAAAATCATAAGCCCGTCGACGCCCCAATGAGCCAAAATGGCGGCTTTTAAAGGGTCGGGCGTCAGGCGAAATACGGGTTCGTCAGGACGGAAATAGCTTCTCGGGTGCGGATCGAAGGTTAAAACCGCCAGCGGGTGGCCCAATTTTAACGCCAGCGCGCGTCCCGCCTCAATGACGGCACGGTGGCCGCGGTGCAGACCGTCAAAATTGCCAATGACGACGACCGGATGCGCCAAAGCCGCAGGCAAAGCGCCATCTCCCCGCCAAACGGTCAATCGGGAGGCCTTTAGGCCATGATAAGAGACGGAATCAGACATTGGAACCAGTGGCCGGGCATTTCAAATCATAATCGCGGCGGACGGTGGCGTCTGAGACGCCGCGGGTCAAGGGGCTCGCGCATGTTTCTTTGGTATGGGCATCCATAGAATTTGAATAAAAAGAACGGGCCTTGCTTTACCGCTCCCTGTCTACAGGTTCGTTTCTGTAGTCGACGAGGAGGGATGATATGTTGCGATTGGATCCAACGTTTTCGGTTTTGATTCTTGATCCGAAAGAGACGGCAACGCCTGTCTTAAAGCGCATGCTGGGTGAAATCGGGATTGTGCAAATTGAAAGCGTCTCGAACCCGGTGGATGGTCTTGCGCGGCTGCGCGAGGTGAAGCCTGATATTTTGTTGACCGAGTGGCAGATGGAGCCGATGAGCGGTGATGAATTGCTGCGAACGGTCAGGAGCGATCCAACGCTCGCGGAAATGCCGGTGCTTGTGGTGACAACGGATCCCGAGCCGAAACTGTTTTTTGAAGCGATGGATGCAGGCGTTAACGCCTATGCCATCGCGCCGTTTTCAACGCAGGTTTTGGCCTCGAAATTGGAAGCGCTTAAATTTAACCGATAGGCTACCAGGCTAAGGTATCGATCGCATGGGTTGGCTTAAACGCCGAACGTTCGATAAAGGCCGCAAAGCTACCGTCATTGAGGGCGCCTTGATCGAGCCCCAATTCATGCATGTGGATGCCGCGCAGCACAAAAAGGGAATCGCAGCCCATGCCATTGGCGCCTGCAACATCGGTGCGAATGGCATCACCCACCATCAAGGTACGCGAAAGATCAGGCTCGCGTTTTAGAAGCGAAGCGGCGACTTGAAGTGCGGCTTTGTAGATGGGGCGATAGGGCTTGCCAGAATAAAGCGTTTCACCGCCTGCGGTTTCATACAAGCCCGCGATAGCGCCCGCGCAATAAATCAGATCGCCGCCGCGTTCGACGAGAATGTCGGGATTGGCGCATAAGAAGGGCAGATTGAGGCCGCGCGCTTTGGCAATAAAATCGCGGTAATCATTGGGTGTTTCGGTGGCGTCGTCAAACAGTCCGGTGCAGACAATGACGTCAGCGCTTTCGAGTTCGGCTGATGCGATGGGCAGACCGTGAAACAATCCGCCATCCCGCTTTGGGCCGAGCCAATAATAGGTTTTCCACGTACCTTCCGAGAGCATGGAGCGCGTGACATCGCCCGATGTAACAATGCCGTCATAGGCGGAACGCAGGACACCCATGCCATCCAGAAGCCCGACGACATCAAGCGCCGGACGGGGCGCATTGGAAACGAGGATGACTTTACCGCCTTGTTCGCGGTAACGCGTGAGGGCCTCGCTCGCCGAAGCGTAGGCTTTCAAGCCATTGTGCAGAACGCCCCAAATATCACATAAAATCACGTCATATTGCGTGGCGATTGACGAAATTCCGCCAAGAATGACAGGTGTTTGGGGATTATTGGTCATGGTCCAACCGCCGCTGCTGCTCGAATGAGGGTTAGGCGGCTATCGACCGGACGCGCTTGGCTGTCAAGCCGACATGCGCCGTAATCGCGCTTTTAGCGGCTCTGGTTCAAGATGGATGGGGTCATTGCGAACGCTGGCGGGTTCTTGAACGCGGGGTAGACGGGGGGATGATCTGGTGGGCTCGGGCCGCATTTTGACGACCCGTTGACGGTTGTCCGGCTCGGAGGACCGCATGATCAGATTAATCCCCAAAGAGCGAATGGCCCGAAGTTCGATATCGGTGGTGAGGTTAGAAATGCCGAGATCGATATCGTGCCGATCGAGCAAATGAACAAGATCGACGGGGTCGATATCGCTGAGGTTTTTGCCGTCGCGTGCGGCCAAAATAATCGAAGCGGGAGCTAACAAAAGCGACACGCCGCGGCTTTGCAGAATAAAGGGATCGATGCGAATGTCGTTTTTGAGTTCAAAGGCAAATCGACATCCGGCGCGCAGCAGGCTCCGCATCGTTTGACCGGCAGTTCCGGCGTCAAGAAATAGTGCGTCTTCGTTCAATAAAAAGCAAAGGCGTTTGGCGATGGCAGGCCTGCGGCTCAGCAAATCCGCAATTTCAACACCTGCTTTTTCATCATCAAGCGTTTCAAGCGTCAGCGGGCAAACAAGCGCCGGACTATCGGCGGCCATCGCGAGCTGGGTGGCGAATTCAAACGCATGGGCAAATCGCACGCGGTCAAACAGTTGAATGAGCGATGATCCGAGGCTTTGCGCCCTTAAACCCGCTTCGCCGAGCGGCTTGGCGAGCTGATGTTCAAGCTGGGCGTCGAGGATGCGATAGGCGGGACGCGCTGTTGGAAGGGCAACGATATCTCGGGTTTTCGTAACAAGTCGACCGGATTGAAGATTGTCGCGAATAACGGCCTCAACGCGCTTTTGCTGCAACGGGTTTATCGAGGGTGCTTTAACAGACTGCGGTTCCGCAGGAGCTTGGACCGACGGGCGATGATTTTGTTGATCAATTACATCAGCCAATAATTGCATCGTATGGACCAGAGGCTCCATTTGCCGCGTCACTTGGGTCTGGATGGCACCGTCCATCGAGGAGAGCTTTGTTTCCATGCCCTTAACGCTACCTTCGACGGCGGCGAGTCGGCGAAAAAGAGGGTCGATCACCTCCGGGCGGATATCGGCGCGGGACTCGTTGCGTTGCTTGGCAACGGTATAGGCGGCCAGAGACGAAACAGCCAAAAAGGCCGATGACACAATAACCGAAGCCGAGAGCGAAAAGATCCCCAAGCCCGTTATAAAAATGGCTGCAAAGACCAGACTGACCAGCGTATTTTCAGATGGCTTTGAAAGGAAGGGTAGGTTTAATTTCATTCCGTGCCTTGCACATCACCAACAAGAAGCCATTATTAAAAGAAGCGCTGTCATCTGAAATCGAAGTGATTCGACGATGTAAGATAGCGTAACGTAAACTAAAACGCACCTTCATTGGGTTGTGAGGAACTGGAATGTCCAATTCTCCCGAAAAAATTGTCTTAAACGTCGAAGGCATGACGTGCGGCGGCTGTGTTGAAGCCGTTAAGCGGGTTATCCGTAAGGCCGACCCGACCGCCGAGGTCGAGATTGATTTAAGCTCAGGCCGGGTTGAGGCCGTGACGGTTGTCGCAGCGCAGGATTTGGCGCAGGCGGTCTCAAAATCGGGCTATGCGGCGCATCTTGCGGCCTAGTGTGCTTTATTCAACGCCGAACAGTTCAGCCTGAAGCCTGTCCGCTCTTCCTGTCAGGCCGGCTGCGCGCAACCGCTTGGCTTGGGCTTGCGAGATCACCGGATCATAAGGATTCAGATCAACGGCCATATCGCCTAGCCTCAGGGCCAAGCCCGGATTGTTGGCGTCGACAAGTTCGCTCAAGACATGCATGGCGCGAACATTATGCGGGTCGAGCGCAAGCGCCAATTGCGCTTCCTTTTCCGCGAGGGCTGCGTTACCCTGTTTTTCCAGCCGCCTGAGATCAGCCGAAAACGACAGCAACATGGAACTGTTGGAGGCTTGCTTAAGCATGTCATCAAGGCATGCACGGGCGGTTATCATGAGGCCTGCATCCTGACTGCGGATGGCCGCGTTGGTTACCGAAAGACAGGTCCGCGGATTAATGGGTTTTGTGAGCTCATCGGTTCGTGCCGGCAAGGGATCGGTGATGACGATGCCGTCACGGCCACCGATCAAGATGGCGATTTTTTTGGCCAATTCTTGTGTGGCATCTTCATCCTTTGGCAGGGTGATGGTTCGAACAAAGGCGGTACGATGGGAGGCGGTGTGAATCAAGCGGATATCGATCTGATCGGGTTTGCCGGATTTAGCGCGCCCATCGAGTTGATATAAATCATCGGCAATCTGATCGACCATCGCGGTTTCGTCAAAAACCATCATGCCATCGAAGTGCGAAAGGATATCGCCGATCTCGTGCATCAGATTAGTCGCGGTTGAATCGGTTGAAACGGAAAAGGCTGCTAGACGCGGTTTCCAATAGGCAAGCTTTGGTGCACCCGTCGCTTTCGATGGGGTTGGCAGGGAAAGCGTTGCAGGCTCGTTGCTTGGCGCGCTTGTTGTGCTTGTTGCGGGATTGGACCGTTCCGCAAAAATATTCAATCGATCTTTCCAAATGATGGTCGCGGCTGCCGTTGTTGCAATAAAGAGTGCCATCATAATCAGCGGCATCTTAAGACTAAAGGTACGCTTTTCGCGTGGGGCTTTATCCGGTTTGCCTGGTCGCGCCGTCTCGTGCCCAGCCTTGGGTTTGTTAAAGGTGACGGAATATCCGCCTCGCGGCATTGTGATTTTGAGATCGTCTCCGGCACCGTCATTGGCATAATACCGATCAATGGCGCGTCTTAAGCGGGTGGCTTCGACGCGGACAATCGGATCATTTTGGGGATCAAAAGTTGGCGGGCGGCTTAAGACTTCTGTCGCGATGGTATAGGCTTTGAGCGCGGGGCCTTGGCCATCAAGCGTGCGGCGAACCGAGAAGGTTAAAAACGAAGCGAGCTGGGGCGAGGCGGCAAATTCCTCAGACGCGAGTATTTTGTCGAGTGCCGCTAAGGCTTCTGTCTTTTCGACCTTTTCGGGTTCGAGTTCGTGCATACTCCGTATTCCTGCGGCCCATATCAGCGTCCCCCTCTCGCGCTTTCGACGTCAACACCGGAGTGTTACGTTTGAGCAAAGAGGGAGGACTTCCCGCGCCCGGCAAGCGCTGATAGGATGGATACGCGCCGAAAAGACTACTGATTACACAACGCACACACATTTTAAGAAGAGGTACACCATGTCGTTAGCATTTGATCAATCCTCCCGCCACGATGCGGTTCCGAATGATTTAGAGGCTTGGTGGTTACCTTTTACTGCAAATCGTGCCTTTAAGAAAAATCCCCGAATGATTTCCGGGGCGAAAGACATGTATTATTTGACGCCGGAAGGCAAGAAAATCATGGATAGCGCTGCGGGACTTTGGTGCTGTAACGCTGGACACAACCGTGACTCTATTGTCCATGCCATCCAAAAGCAGGCAGCAGAACTTGATTTCTCGCCCTCTTTTAACTTTGGTCACCCTACTGCCTTTGCGTTAGCCTCGCGCATTGCGGCCATGGCGCCTGATCCGCTGGACCATGTGTTTTTCTGCAATTCCGGGTCTGAAGCGGTCGATACGGCGCTTAAAATGGCGCTTGCCTATTGGAATGTACGCGGAATGGGCTCGAAAACCCGCCTGATCGGCCGGGAACGCGGCTACCATGGCGTGGGCTTCGGCGGGATTTCCGTCGGCGGTATCGTCAACAACCGGAAATTCTTCGGCGGCTTACTAACGGGCGTTGACCATATGCCCCACACCTACAACCGGAAGGAGCAGGCCTTCACCAAGGGCGAGCCAGAATGGGGCGCGCATTTGGCGGATGACCTCGAGCGAATCATCACCTTGCACGATGCCTCGACCATCGCGGCCGTGATTGTTGAACCGATGGCCGGATCAACGGGCGTCTTGCCGCCACCAAAAGGCTATCTGAAACGCTTGCGTGAAATCTGCACCAAGCACGATATTTTGCTGATCTTTGACGAGGTGATCTCGGGCTTTGGCCGTTTGGGTCATGCTTTTGCCGCTGAACGGTTTGGCGTAACGCCCGATTTTATCTGCTTTGCCAAAGCGGTAAATTCCGGAACGGTGCCGATGGGTGGCGTGATTGCGAGTAAGCAGGTTCACGATGCCTTTATGAAGGGCCCAGAGCACGCCATTGAACTGTTCCATGGCTATACCTATTCCGGCCATCCGCTGGCCGCTGCGGCAGCCCTTGCAACGCTTGATTTGTATCGCGAAGAAGATTTGTTCGAAAAGACCAGAAAGCGCGAGCAGGCCTGGATGGATGCGTTGATGTCGACGCTTCAACCTCTGCCGAATGTCGTGGATATTCGGACGATTGGTTTGGTCGCCGCGATTGATCTTGCGCCGCATCCCGATGGTGTTGGCAAACGTGCTTATGACGCTATGGATAAAGGCTTCCGCGACCATGGCATCATGATCCGTATTACCGCTGATACGCTGGCGCTGACGCCGCCTTTGATCATGACCGATAACGAGATGGACGAGCTTTTGGACAAGGTGAAGAAAGTAATTTTGGCAGTGGCTTAATTAGCATTGCTTGTATCAGGCAAGATTGGAAAGGCCGGGGAAACCCGGCCTTTTTTATGTGAGCGCTACGCCAGCTTTTTCAGCCGCACGCCGAAGATCTTTGTCTAGGGTTGCTAAAGGTACCGAAAGGCGCATCGCGAGTTCGAGATAGGCGGCATCGTAAGGGGTAAGACGGTGGTTTCGCGCCAAAGAAAGCGTATCCGTAAAAGCGTTTTCGGCTGTGGCTAGATCGATCACCACGGGCGCAAGCTGAAGGGTATTAAGGAAATTTTCTGATGCGGTTTCATCAATGACACCAAGCCGTTCGGACCGCAGCATCACATTGGTGATTTCAAGCGGCCAATGGGATGGCACGTGGATGCGCATGGTTGGATCAAGGAACTGGTCGAGAATATAATTCGCATAGACGAGGTCAGCGGCGCTGCCGTCTTTGGTCAGCCATCGCATGGTAACCGATGCATCCAGCACAAACGCCATCAGCGGCGCCCGTATTCAATCATCTCTTTGATTTGTTCGGCCGTGAGCGAGGGCCTATCAGGCCGCTTCATGAACTCCCGCATCGACTCGACAAATTTTTTCCGCCGGTCTCCTGGCTCGCCAGCAGGCTTCAGTTCTGCCACGGGCTTGCCGCGCAGTGTAATGGTAAAGCTCTGGCCTTCCGCGACTTCGCGTAAGAGGCGGGGCAGGTGGGTTTTGGCCTCATAGGCGCCGATTTCGATGTTCTTTGACATGGCTACCTCCGTCTGAATAGACTGGTCTATAGACTAGTCTATTGGCGTTTAGGTTGCAACTCCCTTGCCGCGTCCCGCGCCCTGCGTTAGGACGCTGCCACCATTGATTTTCTTATATTCCAAAGGCCTGCCCCATGACTTCGCCCGCTGATACGCCTAAAGACACGGCCCCTCGCAAGGTGGAGGCGCGCCTGCCGCGCGGGTTTGGTGATCGGGGACCTCAAGAACTCGCTGCCATGCGGGGCATGTTGGAGAAAATCCGTACCACCTTCGAGCTTTACGGCTTTGAGGCGGTGGAGACGCCTTTCATTGAATATACCGAGGCGCTCGGCAAGTTTCTGCCGGATCTGGACCGCCCGAATGAGGGTGTATTCTCGTTTCAAGACGATGATGATCAATGGCTCTCGCTGCGGTATGATTTGACGGCACCTTTGGCGCGCTATGTCGCCGAGCATTTTGATGCGCTGCCGAAGCCTTATCGCTCTTATCGCAATGGCTATGTCTTCCGGAATGAAAAGCCCGGTCCGGGGCGCTTCCGGCAATTTATGCAGTTTGACGCCGATACGGTGGGCGCGCCCGGCGTTTCTGCCGATGCTGAAATGTGCATGTTGATGGCGGATACGTTAGAGGCCGTTGGCATTAAGCGCGGCGATTATGTGATCAAGGTCAATAACCGCAAAGTATTGGATGGCGTGATGGAAGCCATCGGTTTGGCCGGTGAAGAGAATGCCGCGCGGCGGCTGATTGTGCTGCGCGCGATTGATAAGCTGGATCGACTTGGGCCTGAGGGTGTCGCGGCGTTATTGGGCGCTGGCCGCAAAGACGAGAGCGGTGATTTCACCAAGGGAGCGGGGCTTGAGACGAAAGCCATCGAAACGATTTTAGCCTTCACTTCCGCAAAAGCGGATACGGCCTCTGAGACGATGGCCAATTTGGCGGTCGTTGTATCGGGTTCCGCGATTGGCGCCGAAGGCGTGGCGGAATTGGCTGAAATTGCTTCGCTTGTGACCGCTGGTGGATATGAAGATGGGCGTGTCGTGATTGACCCGTCCGTCGTCCGCGGCCTCGAATATTACACCGGCCCCGTGTTTGAAGCCGAACTCACTTTTGAGGTGAAGGGCGACGATGGCAAGCCCGTGCGTTTCGGCTCGGTTGCCGGCGGTGGACGCTATGATGGACTGGTCGCGCGTTTTCGCGGTGAGCCTGTTCCTGCGACGGGATTTTCGGTTGGCGTGTCGCGTTTGCTCTCGGCGCTTTCCGTGCTGGGCAAGCTTGGCGGGCAGGCCGAGGCCATGGGTCCTGTGGTTGTGCTCGTCATGGATAAGGATCAGATTGCGCATTATCAGCGCTTGGTCTCGACGCTGCGGCAAGCAGGGCTCAAGGCCGAGCTTTATCTCGGTGGGTCGGGCATGAAGGCGCAGATGAAATATGCGGATAAGCGCGGCTCGGTTTGCGTGGTCATTCAAGGGTCGGACGAGCGGGAAAAGGGCGAAGTGCTGATCAAGGACCTCGTGCTTGGGGCGACGCTCTCGTCCGCGCCGGATCGCGATGCCTATTTGAAGCAACAGGCCGAGGCGCAATTTGCCGTTTCTGAGGGCGATCTGGTTGCAGCCGTCTCCAAGGTCTTGGCCCGACACGCTTAAAATAACTATGCCATAAAGTAACGTAACGTCAATTTTCTTCTACGCCTCCGCAAAAAACTTTGCTATTTTGCAGGCATGAGGTGCCTTTCGCTAAACCCATTTTGGGCGTTCTTTTTATCGGGGACGTTTCTTGTTGCGTCGGGACTGCTTGATAAGGGAGCAGTGGCGGCCGAGCCACTTCATCTTACGTTTCCGCTTGAATGTACGTTGGGCGGCGATTGCTTTGTTCAAAACTATGTCGATCATGATCCAGGGCCAGGCTTTAAGGATTTTCACTGCGGCACCATGACCTATGACGGGCATGATGGAACGGATTTTCGACTTCCGTCGATCAAAATTCAAAAACAGGGCGTTGCTGTGTTGGCCGCCGCCGATGGCAAGGTTAGAGCTGTGCGGGATGGCATGCCGGATGCTCTGCTGACGTCAGCCACCAAGGCCGATGTTGCGGGCGAAGAATGTGGCAATGGCGTTGTTATCGATCACCGTGACGGCTGGCAGACGCAATATTGCCATATGGCGCAGGGTTCAATTGCGGTGAAACCGGGAAGTCGAGTCCTGCACGGAACGCCGATCGGGCGCGTCGGGCTTTCGGGCGCGACGGAATTTCCCCATCTGCATCTAACGGTTCGACACAATGGCGAGGTGGTTGATCCATTTGCGCCAAATTATACGCAAGGCTCGTGCTCGGAACAGCGGGATGGAACCTTGTTCGACGATAAAGACATCACCTTTGATTACCATGACCGGATTGTTTTGAATTTCGGCTTTGTGGATGGCCCAGTGACCGGCGATGATATCGAATTAGGGGATTTGAAAGCGCGCCTGCCTGACCACGACTCGGATGCGATCGTTGCTTATGTCCGCGTGATGGGGCTTAAGAAGGATGATGTTCAAACCTTTGCGATTATTGGGCCGGACGGCGAGCCGATCATCAAACGGGTCTTTGAGCCAATGGCAGGCCCAAAAGCCCAGAATTTCATCTATATTGGCCTTAAAAAGCCAAAAGAGGGTTGGAAATTGGGCATTTATTCGGCGATTTATTCCATTTCAGATGGAACACTGCCCAAAGCCAATAAATGGTTTTTCCTCCAATTTTAACGGTGTTCATCGAAGTTTAACGGTTCCTGCGCGTTTTTTGTCGCCTATAAGGCGCGGGACTGCTAAAGAGCGGCCCAATCAACGGAAAATGCGATTGTGACACCGAATAGAAATGCCGAAACAGTGCTATCGGTTTTTGAACGCGCGGGCTACGCGCGGATAGAGCCACCGATTTTGCAACCAGCCGATATTTTTCTCGACCTTTCGGGCGAGGAAATTCGTCATCGGCTGTTTGTGACCAGCGATAGCGAAGGCCGCGAATGGGCGCTGCGTCCCGAATTTACGATTCCAGTGGCGCTTTCTTATCTCGCCTCGCCGGAGGCGGGCAAGGCGATGAATTTCAGCTATTCGGGGCCGATTTTTCGGGTGCGCCAAGGCGAGGCTGACGAATTCGTGCAATCGGGAATTGAATCCTTTGGCCGCATGGACCGTGAGGCGACGGATGCCGAAATTCTAACGCGCGCCTATGAGGCGGTGGTTGAGACGGGCGAAACGAAACTCGATATCAAACTCGGTGATATGGGCCTCTTCAGTGCTTTCCTTTCGGCGCTTGGATTGCAGCCCGTTTGGCAACGCCGTTTGAAGCGAGCGTTTGCGAAGGGCGCGCTGGATGGTGCAGCGCTTGCGTCGATGGCCGATACGGTGCCGGAAACCATGAAACATGCAGGCCTTTTAAACGCGCTTGAAGGCCAAGACCCGAAGGCGGCTCGCGCCTTTGTTGAAGACCTTTTGCAGATTGCGGGCATTTCGACCGTTGGCGGCCGTAGTGCCGGTGAAATCGCTGACCGCTTTTTGGGGCAAGCCTCAAACGTGAGCGAAGGCGCTTTACCAAGCGACGCAAGGCGAGTGCTTGAGCAGTATTCCGCTATCGAGGGTGACCCTGATACCGCATCAGCAGCGCTGCGGGCGCTCGCGGATGATGCCGAGTTGGATGTGAACGCCGCGCTCGATGCGTTTGATACACGTGCCGGCTTTATTGCGGCGCGGGGTGTACCGTTTGACGCGATCGTCTATTCGGCGCGGTTTGGTCGTAACCTTGATTATTATACGGGCGCGGTTTTCGAGTTTCGCCGTTCGGGTGATGCGACGGGCCGTCCATTGGTGGGTGGCGGTCGCTATGATCGGTTGCTGCAGACGCTTGGCGCTTCGTCGCCTGTGCCGGCGGTTGGGTGCGCGGTGTTTATTGATCGGCTCGCAGGAGGCGTGGCATGAGCACTTCATCGATACAAAGTCCTTTGGTGATTGCGGTACCTTCGAAAGGCCGTTTGCAAGAAAACGCGTTCAGCTTTTTTGCCCGTGCCGGTTTGCCGTTAACGCAATCGCGCGGTGCGCGTGATTATCGCGGAACGATTTCTGGCCTATCGGGTGTTGAAGTGTTGTTCTTGTCCGCGTCCGAGATTGCGCGGGAATTGGCACAAGGCGGCGCGCATTTTGGTATTACGGGTGAAGACCTCATCCGTGAGTCCATTCCCGATGCCGATCAAAAGCTCGATATGCTAACACCACTCGGCTTTGGCCATGCGAATGTTGTTGTGGCTGTGCCGCAGGCTTGGATTGATGTGCGGACCATGGCGGATCTTGAGGATGTCGCCTCCGCTTTTCGCTTGCGCCATGGACGCAAGATGCGCGTTGCTACCAAATACATTAATCTGACCCGGCGCTATTTTGCCGAGCATGGTGTGACCGATTACCGGATCGTTGAAAGCCTTGGCGCGACCGAGGGCGCACCGGCATCGGGTGCGGCGGAGTTGATCGTCGATATTACAACGACGGGTGCGACGCTTGCCGCCAATGCGTTAAAAGTATTGGACGATGGCACGATGCTTAAAAGCGAAGCCAATCTTGTGACCTCGCTCGCAGCCGACTGGAACGAAACAAGTCTCCAGGCCGCGCGCACCATTTTGGCACGCATTGCGGCTGAAGAAGAAGCGCGGACGCATCGCGTGGTGCGGGCAAGCTTTGCGCGCGTTCCTAAATCCATCGGCCAGCGCAGCATCGAGCGCTTCGGCGTGGCAGTGCTTGGTGATCAAGGCGAAGAGATTGGATTTCATGTCAAGAAGGGCCTGATCTTTGAAGTATCGGAATGGCTTGTCTCTGAAGGCGCGCTCCGCGTTTCGGTCAGCCAAGCCGATTATGTGTTTACGGCATCGAACGCATTAATTGAACGCCTCGAAACGCGGATCCATTTAAGCTAAATAAAGGGCAATCATAATGAAGAAAATAACACTTCTAGCGCTTGCCTTTGTGGGCGCAGCGATGATGCAAACGGCGTCAGCCCAACAAATGCCATCGGGCGGCAATTCACCGTCGGCAATGCAGCCTAAGCAGTTTCCTTTGAATGTTCAGTGGATCTTGTCGACGATCAATGGCAAGCCTGTAGGGGATAACCAGCCGACTTTATTGTTGGACCAACAATTACGCCTGCGGGGCTTTGCCGGGTGCAATACCTATTCGGCAACCGCCTATCCGGCAAAAAATCAAGGCATTGCTGTTGGCCCCTTGGCGCTGACCAAAAAGGAATGCGACAAGGCGACGAATGAATTCGAGAAAGCCTATCTTTTGAGCCTTCGCACATCGATGCAATGGCAAGTTAAAGACGGCTATCTTTTTTTACTGGGCGAAAAGAGCGAGCTGAAATTTGAGCGCGCATTGTTCTAACGCGCGCTTTTTATCGCTTTAAATTGCAACGGCTTTGAAGGCGCCATTGTCCAATGGCTCCATTCGAACGGCGCTTGCGTGAAACGCTTTGAGCGTCGAGCGGTGGCCGATGGAAATCAGTGTCGTCGTCGGCAGGCGATCTTTTAAAGCCATATAGACTTTTGCCTCGCTGTCCTCATCGAGCGCCGATGTCGCTTCATCCAAGAACAGCCAATCGGGCTTTGCCAATAAAGCGCGGGCAATGGCGATGCGTTGTTGCTCGCCACCCGAAAGGCGTTGCGACCAATTGCCTTGCTCATCCAGCGATTGCGCGAGTTTGCCCAAACCTGCAGCGGTGAGGGCTGAGGTGAGTTCAGCATCGCTATAGTCCATGGTGTCGGATGGGTAAGCAACGCATGCCCGTAACGTGCCTTGCGGCAAATAGGGCTTTTGCGGAAGCAAGAGGACGCTTGCTTGCGAGGGTAGCGTAATCTCGCCTGCGCCATAGGGCCATATGCCTGCGATGGCACGAAGGAGTGTTGATTTTCCTGAGCCCGATGGGCCGGAAATGAGGACCGCTTCGCCGGGCTTGAACGCTAAATCGGCTTCCACAATCACCTTACCATCAGGCAAAGCGAGGCGAAGCTGATGGGCGCTGAGAGGAGCTTCATCCGTGCGACGGGTGGCAATGGTCAGCGGCGATCGACCCAAATGCCGCGCTTTATCAATCGACGTATCAAAGCCCGTCAGACGGCGAATGACCGAGAGATAATCAGCGAGCGAGGTATAGGCGTCGATGAAGAAACTGAGCGAGCCTTCAACACGGCCAAAGGCGCTGGCCGTCTGCGTCAGGACACCCAATTGGATCTTGCCAATAAAGTAGAACGGTGCCGCAACCACATAGGGAATAAGCGGGCTGATCTGACCATAGCCCGAGGTGAAGGCCATCAGAATTTTGCGAAGCGAAACAATCGACAAGAAATTACGGATGACATCACCAAAGGTGTGCATCAACAAGCCACGCTCGGCAGGCTCGCCTTTTAGGAGCGCAATCTGTTCCGCATATTCGCGCAAACGCGCGAGCGAGAAACGGAAATTGGCTTCGTATTTTTGTTGATCAAAATAGAGACCGATCAAGCGGCGACCGATCAAATGTGTGACCAGCGTTCCAAAGCCTGAATAGGCCATCGCAACCCAAAACAAAAAGCCGGGAATGGCAATCTCGGTTCCTGGAATCGTGAAATTGGCCGAGATCGTCCAAAGGATAATCGAGAAGGAAACGAGCGAACTTGTGGAGGATAACAGCGAGATCGAAAAACTATAGGTTTTGTTGATGAACATATCGACATCATCGGCGATCCGCTGATCGGGGTTGTCGGCCCCGCCGCCAGCAAGCGACATGCGGTAATGGCTGCCAGCATCCAACCAATCGGATACGTAGCGGGCCGTGAGCCACCGACGCCAACGGATCATCAATTGCGATTGCACAACATATTCGATGATGGCGGATACGATATAAATAACCGCCCAGAATAAAAATACGGTGTAGAGCAGCGACCAAAACGCCTCGCTGTTTTTTTCTTGAATGGCGTTGAACCAATCGCGGTTGAAATAAGAAAGGCGAACGGAAATCGCCACCTGCGCCTGATTGACGACCACGAGAAACACAACAAAGCCGCGCGCGAGCGTTTGCTCGATGATGCTAAAGGCAGGCAGCGGCCATAAGCGAACCATTACCCGATCCCGCCCATCAAAGAAGCGATCAGCGATGCGCATAATCGCAACAATGCCCGGCACAAACGATATAGCATAAATGATCAGCCCGAAGACGCCCACGGTTATCGGCAGGCTTTCGGGGACGGCTAGAGCTTCAAGTGCTGCGGGCCACACTTCATGCGCCTCAAGCGTTAAGATGCTGCCGAACGCCAGATATTCGGTCGCAAAAATCACGGCAAATATTTGCAAGAATCGGGACATGGTCTGCGCCCGCCATGTCGTGGCCGCGAGCAAAAGGCCGACAATACCAAGGCCAACCGATTGCATATCCCCTCCGGTAGCACCAAGGCCAATGGAGAGCAGGGCGAAAAGAGCAATAGCAAGGGAAAGCAGGCGCATGGGAACCTTAATCTTGGAAGGGCGAGGAACAAATGTCTTCGATTTACGGGAGATTAGAATATTCGGATGGGTTAGGGTTTAAAGCCCGCCAGACGGCTTGGAATTTCACGGATAGAATCGACACCAACATTGGCAAAAGCAAGGCGAAGGTGATTGTCTTGGCCTGGCCCAAACCAAGGGCCGGGAAGGCCGAGAACACCGCGTTCGGCGGCCAATTTTTCGGCAATGTCGAAGACCGAGCGCCCTTTGAAGGGATGCGATACATAAGCGAAATAGGCGCCGATGGAGTTTAACTGCCAGCCGGGTATGGCGGCCATTGCTTCTCGAAAAGCGGAAGCGCGATTGGTTATTTCGCGTGTATTGGCGATGCGCCAGTCGTTAAGCGATGGAATGGCCCAAGTTAGCGCTGTTTGCGCGGCGCGCGGGGCGCAAATTTGCACGCAATCGATGACTTTGCCGATTTCATCGAGAATGGCTTTCCCACCGATGATCGCGCCAACGCGATGGCCGGGGATGCAATAGCTTTTTGAAAAGCTGTAGAGCGAGAGAACAGTGTCTTGCCAATTGCTTTCGCCGAAGAGCGCGTGCGGTTGTCCATACCCTTCCGGCAAAAAGTCGCGATAGGTTTCATCGACAATCAGCCAGATGCCTTTTTGGCGGCAGAGCGCTGCGAAGGCTGCAATGGTGGCTGGCGGGTAGATGGCACCCGTTGGATTATTCGGCGTGACCAGAACGATGGCGCGGGTTGAGGCATCAATAAGCGCTTCGGCTTCCTTCGGGTCTGGAATGAAGTGGTTCTCCGCCCGCGCGGGCAAGGCCCGCGGCTCGACGCCCAACATGTTTAGCGTCATTTGATGGTTGAAATACCAAGGCGAGGGCAGGAGGATGTTGTCGCCCGCTTTGGCAAGCGCCATCGCAACCAGAACAAAGGCTTGGTTGCAGCCCGAGGTAATGGCGATTTCGTCCGCATCAACGGTGCCGCGATAAAGGGCGGTGAGCTCCGTTGCCAGCACATCGCGTAAGCCCTGATCGCCATAGATATCGCCATATTTGGCGGCAGCCGTGGTGCCAGCCGCAGCGGCAAGGTGCTTCAACAATTCCGGATGGGGCGGATAGCCGGGCACGGCTTGGGAAAGGTCGATCAGCGGGCCGTGCGAGCCCTGATAGCGTTTGGCCCAGCCTTGGGCTTCAGGAATAGGTGGGGTACCGGTATCGCGGACGAGCGGATTGAACGAGATCATGGATAAAACCAAAACAAAGGACCAAGGTCACGAACCTTAGCGCAGCGTTTGGGAATGTGCGAGGGTCTGTTTTGTCGCTCAGGCAACCGCTCGCCAATAAAGGCCTGATGGGCTAGCTTGCTACCCTATCCAAGATTCGAGGCAAAAGAGGGTACTGGCTATGGCCAATGACAAGCATCTTGCGGCTTTACGCGACAAATATGGCTCAGCCTCTGGCGGGGACATTTTCGATCCGGAATTCAAACGCGTCGCCGATACGGTTTTTACGGGTGAACGCCGCAAATGGCCCTTCGCCGAGCCCGGAACGCTGTGTGGAGCGCCTTATAAGCCTGAATCATACGCCGAGAAATTCAAGGATCTCGATGTCGCTTTGATTGGCGTGCCAATGGATTTAGGCGTCACCAATCGCGCAGGCGCACGCCTCGGACCGCGCGCGGTCAGGGCGATTGAACGCGTTGGGCCTTATGAGCATGTGTTAAAGCGGATGCCCGTTTCCTCACTGCGGGTGGCCGATGTCGGCGATATTCCGTTTCGGAGCCGCTATAGCCTTGAAAGCTGCCATGAAGATATCGAGGCCTATTATAATCTCGTGCTCGATGCAGGCGTTATTCCCGTGTCTTGCGGCGGCGACCATTCGATCACGGGGTCCATTCTAAAAGCGGTTGGTCGCAAGGCACCGGTGGCGATGGTGCATATTGATGCGCATTGCGACACGTCAGGCCCCTATGAAGGCTCAAAATTTCACCATGGCGGGCCGTTTCGTAAGGCGGTGCTGGATGGAGTGCTGGATCCGCAGCGTGTCATTCAGATCGGTATTCGGGGTGGCGCGGAATATCTTTGGGAATTTTCCTATGATAGCGGGATGACGGTGATCCATGCCGAAGAAGTTCCCAAAATGGGGATTGAGGCGATCATTGCGAAAGCCCGTGCGGTGGTTGGCACCGGGCCTGTCTATGTAAGCTTTGACGTGGATAGTCTAGACCCAGCCTTTGCGCCCGGCACGGGAACGCCCGAAGTTGGCGGGCTGACAACGCGCGAGACGCTCGAGATTATTCGCGGCCTTGCCGGGCTTGATATTGTGGGCGCGGATGTTGTGGAAGTTGCCCCGCAATATGATGCAACCAGCAATACCGCGCAGGCCGGTGCCCAGACCCTGTTTACGCTGTTAAGTTTGGTCGATATCGCGATTGAGCAAAGAAGGACGAAGACGAAATGAGCACGCCGCATCTTTTTACACCTCTCGCCATTGGACCTGTAACGGCGCCTAACCGCATCGCCGTTGCACCGATGTGTCAGTATACGGCGGATGATGGTTCAATGACCGATTGGCATCTTCAGCATGTGATGAATTTAGCGATGTCGGGTGCGGGCCTTGTGATGGTGGAAGCAACAGGCGTTGAGCGTAAAGGCCGCATCACGCATGGGTGTGTTGGTCTTTATTCAGATGCGAATGAGCGGGCTATGGCGCGGGTTTTAGCCGCATCCCGTGCGGTTGCTTTGCCGGGCACTTTGTTTGGTATTCAATTGGGCCATGCGGGACGCAAAGCCTCCTCCCAGCGCCCATGGGAAGGCGGCGGATCGCTCCAAGCGGAGCAAGATCCTTGGCAGACGGTTAGTGCTTCATCCAAACCGTTCGGCCCGAATTGGCATACACCGGATGAACTGGATGATGCAGGCATTGCGCATACCGTTGCGGCTTTCGTGCAAGCGGCCAAACGCTCCGCGCGGCTTGGTTATGAAGTGATCGAATTGCACATGACGCATGGCTATCTCGTGCATCAATTTCTCTCGCCGATTTCAAATATGCGGACCGATCAATGGGGCGGCACGCATGAAAAGCGGATGGCATTCGCCCTGCATTTGATGGATGCCGTGAAAGCCGCTGTGCCCGCTTCAATCGCCATTGGCGTTCGTATCGCGGGATCGGATTGGATTGATGGCGGGGTTACGATTGATGACGCCATTCAGTTGACCTCTGCACTGAAGGCTAAAGGTGCTGCGTATGCCTGCGTTAGTTCAGGCGGGCTTGATCCGGCGGCGCGCATTAAGGTTGGACCCGGTTATCAAGTTGATTTTGCCGACGCCATCAAGAAGAAGACCGGCATCGTGACCCGCGCGGTTGGTATGATTGTCTCGCCCGAACAGGCGGAGCAGATCTTGGCCGATGGCAAGGCGGATCAAATCGCCTTGGCGCGTGCTTTCCTCGACAATCCACGCTGGGGTTGGCATGCGGCCGATGCTTTGGGTGTCGATCTGCCGCGGCCTCCGCAATATGACCGGGCGCGCAAGGCGCTCTGGCCCGGCGAGGCGTTGAAGCGCGGTTGAGGATATCCCGCTTTTAACGTGTGAACAGGATGTGGACGGCTTGTGGATAAGGTGTCCACATTCTGTGGTTAAACGGTCGCTCGCCGATCCACCATGCGGGCATCCAGCCGCGTCATGGCAAGCCTTGGCAAGACGCCTTGGCGGAGCAAAGAAGTTGCTACGACGAACCCCTGTAGCGCGTGCGGCCTGCCCGTTATATGGGGGTAAACATTGACAGCGAGAGCCTTGAGCCGGGCAGACCATCCTTTACGGCTATGCAAGGGAATAAAAGCCGCATCGCTTGGCTGCGGCTTATCCGATACCCAATCCGCAAGCGCGGTGAGCCAATCGCCCGACGGCACCAGACCGGGCGTGATCACCAAGGACCAATCGGAGCGCACTTGCGCTGCGCCCTTTTTAAGCAAGGCGTTATAGGGGCCGTTCTCGACCACAAAGGAGCAGCCGGCGGCATCGGCATAGTGCTCAAACAGGTCGGACGGCTTGGCGCTGACGAGCACGCAATCGCGCAAAATACCTTCGGCCACGCCTTCGACCAAGATGGCGAGTGTCTCGATAGTGGCGGGCTCTTCGATGAGAGCAGGAAGAATGACAGAGATCATGCCGCGTCGCATAGCATGGCTTCATGAAATTTGCCTGCCTCTGTTTTTAGCACCTTAAAGCGAGAAATCGGACTTGATGAATCACATCCAAATGTGATGTTCTCATAATGTTCCGATTTAGAGGGGTTGATGGCGCTCGCAAACGAAAAAGAGCTTGTGGCCGAAAGGCTCGCGGTGGACGGCGTCGATGCGGATCGACGGCGCGGACGCGGTGCTGTCACCAATGTTTCGGGACGCTTTGAGCCGATTGCGCGCGTCGCGGAAGATGATGGCTGGGACTCGATGGCCGAGCTCCCGGCTTTCAAGACCAGCGTGACGGTTGAAAAGCCGCGAACGATAATCACCCGCAATGAATCGCCCGATGTGCCGTTTGATCGCTCGATCAATCCCTATCGTGGTTGCGAGCATGGCTGCATCTATTGTTTCGCGCGACCAACGCACGCTTATATGGGGCTTTCGCCGGGGCTCGATTTTGAATCAAAGCTTTATGCCAAAGAGGGCGCGGCTGAATTGCTTGAGCGTGAATTAACAGCGCCAAATTACACGCCGCGTATGATCGCGATTGGCACCAATACCGATCCCTATCAGCCGATTGAACGCGAGCGCTTCATCATGCGCTCGATTTTAGAAGTGTTGGCGAAGTTTAAGCACCCTGTCGGGATCGTTACCAAGTCCGGATTGATTACGCGGGACATTGATATTTTGGGACCGATGGCCGCACAAGGCTTGGTGAAGGTTCATTTGTCGATCACCACGCTTGATCCGGTGCTCGCACGCCAGATGGAACCACGCGCGGCGACGCCTTCAAAGCGGATCGATACGGTGCGGCAATTGATTGCGGCAGGAATTCCGACGGGCGTTATGGTTGCGCCGCTGATACCGTCCTTAAACGATCACGAGATTGAGCGGATTTTAGAGGCGGCAGCGGGTGCAGGTGCGCTTGAAGCGAATTATATTTTCTTGAGATTACCGCTCGAAATTCGTGATCTGTTTCGCGAATGGCTGCTGGAACATCATCCGGGTAAATTGCGGCACGTGTTATCGCTCGTGCAAACGGCACGCGGCGGCAAAGATTATGTCGCACGCTTCGGCGAGCGGATGACGGGTGAAGGACCTTACGCCGAATTAATCGCGCAACGCTTCAGGCTTGCGACCGAACGCTTGGGGTTAAATCGGCAAAGGTTGCGGTTGCGGCATGATTTGTTTGAGCGGCCTGCGCGGGCAGGTGATCAGTTGAGTTTGTTTTGAGCGCGCCGTGACGGATCAGCCGGATTACAAGTTTGAAACGCACTTACGATCTGTTGGAACTACTCCCGTAGCGGGTGTTGATGAAGCCGGTCGCGGTCCATTAGCCGGTCCTGTGGTGGTGGCTGCGTGTATTCTTGATCCTCATCATATTCCCCTCGGCCTCAATGATTCCAAAAAGCTGACGGCTGCCAAACGTGAAACGCTCTATGAACAAATCCTTGCCACGGGCCATGTTTCGATTGTGAGCGTCTCCGCGCTAATGATTGATGCGATCAATATCCGTGCGGCGACGTTGCAGGGGATGGCGCAGGCCGTTCGCGGATTGCCTGTTCAACCCGCTTACGTGCTGATTGATGGGCGCGATGTTCCGCCGAATTTGCCTTGCCCGGGCGAGGCCTTGATTAAGGGGGACGCCCGCTCGGTTTCGATTGCTGCGGCGTCTATTGTAGCCAAAGTCACGCGTGACCGATTGATGGTAAGATCCGCTGAATTTTGGCCCGGCTATGGGTTTGAACGGCATATGGGCTATGGCACAGAAGCGCATTTGGAAGCCATTAAACGGTTAGGCCCATGTCCTATTCATCGGTTAAGTTTTGCACCGTTGAAGGGTTAATCATCCGGTAACCATGATGTGAGGTAATTAAATCAATTCGGTTTGAATCCGATCGCTAAACGCTCTGTTTACCATGCGACTCTTAGGATTCCTCCTGTCGATTAACAGGACGGTTTCAAAATGGGTTCTCCGCGTACAAGCGCGTTGCGTGCTTCTGCAGCTTTATCAGTTCCGCGTCGCGCGATACCGCAAGTGGTATCGCGCAGGGAACCTTCCTTGCTCGTGCGGGACACGATTTTGCTTGGTGATTCAATTGCTATGCTCAACAGCCTGCCTAAGGCCAGCGTCGATCTTATTTTCGCCGATCCGCCCTATAATTTGCAGCTTGAAGGCGCGCTCAACCGGCCTGATCAATCGCTTGTCGATGCGGTGGATGATGAATGGGATAAGTTTGCGAGTTTTGCCGATTATGACCGCTTCACACGGGATTGGATGGCCGCGGCGCAGCGCGTGATGAAGCCCAATGCAACGCTATGGGTGATCGGCTCCTATCATAATATTTTTCGCGTTGGCTCTATCATGCAGGATCTCGGATTCTGGCTGCTTAACGATATCGTCTGGCGCAAAGCCAATCCGATGCCGAATTTTCGTGGACGCCGCTTCACCAACGCGCATGAGACGATGATTTGGGCTTCAAAAAGCGCACAAGCCAAGAGTTACACGTTTCACTATGACGCGTTGAAAGCCGGCAATGAGGATACGCAGGTGCGGTCCGATTGGTATTTGCCGCTGTGCACCGGTGGAGAGCGTTTGAAAGACGAAAAGGGTGACAAGGTTCATCCAACTCAGAAGCCGGAAGCGTTGTTGGCGCGGATTTTGTTATCCTCGTCGAACCCCGGCGATGTTGTGTTGGATCCCTTCTTCGGCAGCGGCACCACGGGAGCGGTCGCTAAACGTCTTGGCCGCCATTATATCGGGATTGAGCGGGACCCTGCCTATGCCAAAGCCGCTGAAGCGCGCATCGCTGCCGTCGAGCCGTTGGACGATACCGCCCTGGCGATCGCGCCGACCAAGCGCAGCGAACCACGTATTCCGTTTAACGCGCTGATTGAAGCGGGACTTATCGCGCCGGGTGTTGAATTGGTGGATGCCAAGCGGCGCTTCCGCGCGAAAGTGAAAGCCGATGGATCCTTGGTGCTTGGACCTGCGACAGGTTCTATTCACAAGGTAGGTGCTCTCGCGCAAGGGTTACCCGCCTGTAACGGATGGACGTTTTGGCATCTTGAAAAAGGTGACGAATTGGTGGTGATCGATTTGCTTCGGCAGGATATTCGCGCATCCATGCCTGCTGATTGAAATGATCGATTTATCGTCTGATCATCATCTCGATCTTGATCCCCGCGATCCGACGTTTTTTAACAATCCCTATCCAGCCTATCATGCGATAAGGCAGCGTTCGCCAGCCTTCTTCTGGAAGCAATTCGGCATGTGGTGCTTTGCATCGCACGCCGATGTTACGGCCTTGTTTCGCGATAAACGCTTTGGTCGCCAGATTTTGCATGTCGCTACGCGTGATGAGTTGGGCTGGCCGGAAAGGCCGCCGCACGTTAAGCCGTTCTATGATGTTGAAGACCACTCGTTGTTATCGCTTGAGCCGCCCGATCACACGCGGCTGCGTACCTTAATCAATCGCGCCTTTGTATCGCGGCAAGTGGAGCGTTTAGCGCCGCGCATCGAACGACTTGCCCATGAGCTGATTGATGGCTTTGAGGCTAAAGGAAGCGTTGAACTGATTGAGGCGTTTGCAACACCCATTCCCGTGATTGTGATTGCTGAACTCTTGGGTGTGCCAACCGATATGGCGCCACAATTGCTCGATTGGTCGCATAAAATGGTGGCGATGTATCAGTTTGGCCGCACCCGTGAGGCAGAAGATTTAGCGGTCAAAGCAACGCAAGAATTCGTTGTATACCTTAAGGCCTATATTGCAGCGCGTCGGAAGCAGCCTGCCGATGATTTAATGAGCCATCTTATCACAGCCGAAACGGAAGGAATGAAGCTCACGGAAGATGAGCTTGTTTCAACTTGCATCTTGGTGCTGAACGCCGGGCACGAAGCAACGGTGCATTCGCTTGGCAATGGTGTGAAAGCCATTTTAGAGGAAGGCATTGATGCGCGGGCCGCCTTATCCGATGGGACGGGCGGGGATAGACTGGTCGAGGAAGTCTTACGCTTTGATGCGCCGCTGCATCTTTTCACGCGCTATGTTTTAGAGGATTTGGAGTGGAACGGGCTTCCGCTTAAAAAGGGCCAGGAGATTGGCTTGATGCTGGGCGCAGCTAATCGTGATCCGGCCCGGTTTAAAGAACCGGATCGACTTGATCCGACACGCGATCCGAACCCGCAGCAAAGTTTTGGTGGCGGCATTCATTTTTGTGTTGGCGCACCCTTGGCCCGTCTTGAAATGCGGGTCGCCTTGAAGGTGCTGTTTGAGCGGTTGCCGGGGCTGAGGCTGGCTCAAAAGCCGGTCTATCGGGATGTCTATCATTTCCATGGGTTGGAACGGCTGGATTTGAATTTTTAACCCCAAGGTCGGATCCGGGTTGATCGGCGTCCGTTTTGCACTTGCGTCTGGCGGGCGGGCGGCGTCTAACGGCGCTCCCTGATTTCCTGTTATTTGTGAGTCGACCATGACCGCTCTTACCTCTGCCAGCCCTTTTGCTGATATCCGCCGTGTCATTTCCGAAATGCCCGAGGCGGATTTGGTATCCGTTGAGGCCGTTCGCGGACGGGACCGGTTTTTGACAAAGCCACCCGGCAGCCTTGGCCGTTTGGAAGAGATTGTTGAATGGTTGGCCGCTTGGCAGCGCAAATCACGGCCCGCCATTATGCGGCCTTTGGTGACGGTATTTGCTGGAAACCATGGAGTGACGGCGCGTGGCGTGTCGCCCTATCCAGCGAGCGTGACCCAACAAATGCTCGATAATTTTGGCGCAGGCGGGGCGGCCATCAATCAAATCTGCAAGACGTTTGATATCGGTTTTAAAGCCTATGATTTGGCGCTTGATCTTCCGACCGGCGATATCACCGTTGAAGCCGCCATGGACGAGAAGACCTGCGTCGGCACGATGGCTTTCGGCATGGAAGCGATTGGTGGGGGACATGATCTCGTCGCCATTGGCGAAATGGGCATTGGCAATACAACCATTTCTGCCGCGATTTATGCCGCCCTTTATGGTGGCGATACGGCGCATTGGGTTGGTCGCGGCACGGGCGTCGATGACGAAGGCTTGAAGCGAAAAATTGCGGCTGTTGAGACGGCCTTGGCGTTTCACAAAGCGCATTTAAACGATCCGCTGGAAGTTTTGCGGCGCCTGGGCGGCCGCGAAATTGCTGCGATGGCGGGCGTTATTTTAGCCGCGCGTATGGAGCGCATTCCGGTCGTGATTGACGGTTATGTAGCGACCGCCGCGGCGGCCATTTTGCATGCGGTTGATCCACATACGCTCGATCATTGCATGGCAGGCCATGTGTCGGCGGAAGGCGCGCACCGTGACGTATTAAACCGGCTTGGCAAGAAGCCTATCCTCGATCTTGGCATGCGGTTGGGCGAAGGCTCGGGTGCGGCGCTGGCGATTGGTGTGATCAAAGCGGCGGCGGCGTGTCATGACGGCATGGCGACCTTTGGCGAAGCGAAGGTGGATGATCGCGCGGATTGATTAAGCGGCGACGCGGTTATCCATCTCGATGGGGGCGTGCTCGTCGGAATGGTGGATCACGCGATGTGCGGGCAGCGTAATCGTTACCGATGTTCCTTCGCCTTCGCGGGATTGGATGGAAAATTCGCCACCATGCATGGCAACAAGGCCGCGCACGATGGGCAGGCCAAGGCCTGAGCCTTGTTCTGCCGTTTTAACAGCGAGTGAGCCACGGCCAAAACTTTCCAGAATGATCGGGATTTCATGCGCAGGAATACCCGGCCCGGTGTCGGTGACTTGAACGAATTGGCCGCCCATTGGGCTGCGCCCCACAACGATCGAAATCTCTCCGCCTGCCGGTGTAAATTTGATGGCGTTGGATAAAAGATTGAGCGTGATCTGACGCAAGGCCCGCTCATCCGCAACAATGGCCTCCAATTCAGGATCGACCGTCATCATCATGATCACGCCACGCGAGTGGGCGCGAAGCTGTAGAAGGTGGGCGCATTCCGACACGGAATCGGCCAGATGGCATTTTTGCTCTTCAAGCTCGTAACGTCCGGCTTCGATGCGGGAGAGGTCCAAGACTTCATCGATAATGCCGAGCAACATCTGCCCACTTTCGTGAATGTCCCGCGCATAGGCGCGATAGGCTTTGACGCGGTGGCGACCTAAGAGCTCGGCTTCCATGACTTCGGAAAACCCTAGAATAGCGTTGAGGGGCGTGCGTAACTCATGGCTCATCGTGGCCAGAAATCGTGATTTAGCGAGGTTGAGCTCCTCCGCGCGGCGTCTGGCTTCATCCGAATGGGCCTTGGCCTGTTCCAGATCCGCAATCAACGCGTCTTTTTCCGCGCGAATGGTGAGATGATCGAGCGTTGTTTCTGAGATACGACCTGCCAGATATAAAAAGAAGCCGATCAGCACGATGGAGAGATAGAGCGTGTCGGTCGCGGCCCGCTCTGGAAACAGCGACATCAGGATTAGATCGCCGATCAGGATGGGTAAAAGCTGAAAGCCTAGCGCACCCCGAATGGCGGACGAAAATACGAGGGATGAACCACCAAGGGCTACCGGAATAAAAACCAGAAAGGCAATATCGGGAATCGTGTCGGGAGCAGGGGAGGCCTGGCTGATCAAGGCCCATCCCGTGCCTTGCAACGCCTCAAAGCTTAAAAAGAGAAGCTTAGCCGTCAGCTGCCGGAATTTTGGCCAATGATCGGCAAGAATAAGGGATGCAGCCAGGCCCAGCCCGATGAGAAAGGCGCCGAATGGGATGGGCAATAGAGGCGGGTTAAAGGCGCTAATCCCTAAAATGGGCATCAACATTAGCAATTGCAACAAAATGGCTTTAGGCCTTGCGCGGGCAAAGGTCATGAGAAGCTCGTCATCAAACCCGCGCGCCGTCCAATTGGACAACCCCGAAGGCATAGCCGCGACACGGTCCATCCCAAAGGCCAATTGGGTGACGCGCCGGCTGTGTGCCATAAGTCTGTTGAGCTCCGGGATCATTGATAATCGCCTGCTTTGATCCCTTAAAACCTAACAACCATGGGTTAAATTCACACTGTCGAAAAACCTCAAATTGAAACTAAATGCAATGCCTCGGCCGGTTGACGCCACTGATCTGGCGTGGAACCGTCCATCGTCGAACCAAGGGGGGATAGATGAAGTTATATGACAGTGTTCGGGCGCCCAACCCGCGTCGCGTTCGAATTTTTTTGAAGGAGAAGGGCATCGAGATTCCGACGGTGACGGTCGATCTTGCTGCCTTCGAACATCGCGAGGCGGCCTATGCTCGCGTTAATGCGTTGCGCCGTACACCCGCTTTAGAGCTTGATGACGGCACCGTGATAACGGAGTCGGTTGCGATCTGCCGTTATTTCGAGGAACTCCATCCTGAGCCTGCTTTGTTTGGGCGTACGCCGCTTGAAAAGGCGTTGGTGGAAATGTGGAACCGGCGGGCAGAACTTGAGCTGTTTGTGCCGATAACCCACACTTTTCGTCATGGCCATCCCGGCATGGCAAACCATGAAGTGCCCCAAATTGCCGCGTGGGCCGAGGTCAATCGCCCGAAAATAATGGGAGGCTTAGCGCTGCTCAATGAGCAATTATTGAAGACTCCCTTTTTGGCAGGAGATGCTTTTTCAATCGCCGATATTACGGCACTTTGCGCCATCGACTTCATGAAGCCAACAAAGACAAAAGTGCCCGATGACATGACGCCTCTCTTACAATGGCATCAAGCGGTTTCATCCCGTCCTAGCGCGCTCGCTTAAGGTTTAGAAAGGCCTCGTTCATGCATCCGATTTTTGAAGCTCTTTTATCGCAAGCAAAAGGCCAGTCCCGCTTGCGGGTGGCGGTAGCCCATCCTTGCGATGCTGTGACGATGGAGAGCGTGGAGGCGGCGTTCAAAGCCGGATTGATCGAACCGACTTTGGTGGGACCTGAAGCCAAGATACGCACGGCCGCGAGTGAAGCAGGTCTCGCCGCCCTGGAGTGGCCGATCATTGATACGCCGCATAGCCACGCATCGGCTAATGCAGCCGTTGAGCTCGTCCGCGCTGGCAAGGCTGGTGCATTGATGAAAGGGAGTTTGCATACGGATGAGCTGATGTCGGCGGTGATCGATCCGTTGCATGGGTTGAGGGCCGAAAGGCGTATTAGCCATTGCTATGTGATGGCCACAAAAGGGCATTCGGAGCCTCTCATTGTGACAGATGCCGCCATCAACATTGCACCTGATCTTCATGTCAAAGCGGATATCGTCCAAAATGCCATAGACCTTGCGCATGCAATCGGTGTTGTGGAGGTGAGGGTGGCTTTGTTGTCCGCGACCGAGACGATCAACCCGGCTATTCAATCAACCATCGATGCGGCGGCCTTGTGTAAAATGGCGGATCGCGGCCAAATTATCGGGGCCTTGCTGGATGGTCCATTGGCGCTTGATAATGCGATTGATATGGGGGCCGTCACACAAAAGCATATTCGTTCAACGGTGGCTGGGCGTGCCAATGTGTTGGTTGTTCCGGATCTGGTCGCCGGGAATATTTTAGCAAAGACCTTATCCTTCATGGCGCATGCCGAAGCTGCTGGCATTGTTGTGGGCGCGCGCGTGCCGATTATTCTGACGAGCCGTGCGGATACGCTAGAAAGCCGGATCGTGTCCTGTGCCATTGCCGTGCACCTTGCTAAAATTCCGGTGCTTAAAGGCGTTGTCAAAGGCCAGTGACTTGCGCTCTTGGCGTAGACGGGTAGACATGAAGGGTAAGTTTTCACAGGATTGATTGATCATGTCGCACCTCGATGCCGTCCTTGCCCGTCTAGACCAAAACCGCGAGGCCGCCATGGCCCGCTTGTTTGATTTTCTTAAAATTCAATCGATTTCCACCGATCCCGCTTTTGCTGGCGAATGCCGGAAGGCGGCTGAATGGGTAAAGACCGAGCTGGCCAGCATTGGCATTCAAGCAGAGGTGAAGGCAACCGGCGGTCACCCTGCCGTTACGGCTCGGGTTGAGGGGGACACCAAGCGGCACGCGCTGTTTTATGGACATTATGATGTGCAGCCGGTCGATCCGTTAAACCTGTGGGATACACCTCCCTTTGAGCCTGTTATTGCGACGCTGGAGGATGGACGCAAAGTCATCCGCGCGCGCGGATCAGCGGATGATAAGGGTCAGATCATGACCTTTATCGAGGCCTGCCGCGCCTATAAGGAAGTGGTCGGCTCCCTGCCGATTGGGGTGACGTTTCTCATCGAGGGGGAGGAAGAGGACGGCTCTAAACATTTGCCGGCCTTTGTTGAAGCCGAAAAAGCCGCTTTGAAAGCCGATGTGGCGCTCGTATGCGACACATCGATGTGGGATCGGAACACGCCGCAAATCACCTCCTCGCTTCGCGGCATGGTGTATGAAGAACTGACCATCAAAGCAGCCGACCGTGATTTACATTCCGGCCTCTTTGGCGGCGGTGCACAAAATCCAATCCGCGTGCTGACGAAAATTCTAGCCGATCTGCATGATGCGGATGGTCGTGTCACGCTTAAAGATTTTTATGAGGGCGTTCCTGAAACACCTTCTCAAGTGCTGGCGCAATGGGACACTTTGGGGCTGACGGCGGAAGAGTTTTTGGGCGGCGTTGGCCTGTCGGAACCTGCGGGTGAAAAGGGGCGTCGCTTGATTGAAATGATTCAATCGCGTCCGACCTGCGATGTGAACGGCATTATTGGTGGTTATACGGGGATAGGCGCAAAGACGGTGATTGCCGCCGAAGCGAGCGCGAAAGTCTCCTTCCGGTTGGTAGGCGATCAAAACCCCGCCAAAATTCGGGATGCGTTTCACGCCCATGTTCATGCGCGTCTGCCGAAAGATTGTAGCGTTGAGTTTATTAGCCACAAAGGCTCGCCTGCTTTGGCCTTGCCTTTCGATATGCCAGACCTTGTTGCGGCCAAAACGGCCTTACAGGACGAGTGGGGCGTGTCGCCTGTGACGCTTGGTTCGGGCGGATCTATCCCGATTGTTGGTGACTTCAAGCGTATTTTGGGACTTGATACACTGCTGATCGGGTTCGGCCTCGACGATGACCGCATCCATTCACCCAATGAAAAATATGATCTGACCAGTTTTGAAAAGGGTGCCCGCTCTTGGGCGCGTATTTTGGCTGCGTTGGCCTAAGGAGGACATACAATGTGGTCAAAAACCTGGACCTATTTTGACGGCGCGTGGCATGAGGGCAATCCTCCGATTTTGGGGCCACGCAGCCACGCCTTTTGGCTCGGCTCATCGGTATTTGATGGCGCGCGCTATTATGAAGGCGTAGCCCCCGATCTTGACCTGCATTTCGCGCGCGTGAACCGCTCGGCTGTTGCCATGCATTTGAAGGCACTAATCAGCGTTGAGGAATGGGTAAAGCTTGCTTGGGAGGGAATTGCGAAATTTAGCCCCGATACGGCGCTTTATATACGCCCAATGTATTGGCCCGAGATGGGAAGTGGCGGCGTTGTGGCACCCGATGGTGAATCAACCCGCTGGTTGTTATCCATTTACGAAGCGCCCATGCCGGTTGAGGCGGGCTCTTCGATTACGCTATCGCCCTTTCGGCGACCAACACCTGAGACGATGCCGCTTGATGCCAAGGCCGGTTGCCTCTACCCGAACAATGGCCGTGCTTTGATAGAGTGTCGCGCACGTGGTTTTGATAATTGCCTCTTAACAGACATGCTGGGCAATGTTGCCGAACTGGCCACCGCCAATGTGTTTATGGCCAAAGACGGTGTGGTGTTCACGCCCGCTCCAAATGGTACGTTTTTGAACGGCATCACACGGCAGCGGACCATTCATCTGTTGGAAGCATCGGGTCAAAAAGTGGTGCAGGGCGCGTTGAGCTATAAAGATTTCAAAGGCGCGGATGAGCTGTTCTCTGCTGGCAATTACGGCAAGGTGCAACCGATCACGCGCATCGATGAGCGTGATCTGCAGCCCGGGCCGTTTTATCGCCAAGCGAAAGAGCTTTACGCTGCGTATGCAAAGGGCAAATGATCTCATCGTCATTGCGAGCGATGAGTGAAGCAACCCAGCTAGCTGAACGAAAAAGAGCGCGGTGTTGCCACTGCGCTCTTTCTTTTACCATCAGCTGGATTGCTCCGCGTTCGCTCGCAATGATGGGTGGTTAAATTCAAGGCCACTGCACGGTGGGTGGCAGACTTGACAAAATCGAGTCGACATTGCCGCCCGTCTTCAAACCGAAAATCGTGCCACGGTCATAGAGTAGGTTGTACTCGACGTAGCGCCCGCGGCGGATTTGTTGTTCGTTGCGGTCAGCATCTGTCCAAGGCGTCGATAGATTGGCCCTAACGATTGATGGATAGATTGCCTCGAACGCGCGACCAACATCTTGAGTAAAGGCGAAATCGGCTTCCCAATCACCCGACTCGAGATAGTCATAAAAAATGCCGCCGATACCGCGCGGCTCGTTGCGGTGTTTCAGGTAGAAATATTCGTCGCACCAAGCTTTGTATTTTTCATAAGGCGCGATAGCCGCATGGGCATCGCAGGGGGCTTTCATCGCGGCGTGGAAGGAGACCGTATCAGGATCCTCTTGGGTCCGACGGCGCATCATGACAGGGGTAAGATCTGCTCCGCCGCCGAACCATGCTTTGGTGGTGACCACAAAGCGGGTGTTCATATGCACGGTCGGGACGTTCGGGTTCCAAGGATGGGCGATCAGCGAAATGCCTGTGGCAAAAAAGCGGGGGTCTTCGTTGGACCCAGGAATTTGTCCACGAAATTCGGTCGCAAACTCGCCATAGACGGTTGAGCAATGGACGCCAACTTTTTCGAAAACGCGGCCTTTCATGATCGACATCACCCCGCCGCCGCCTTTGGCGCCTGAATGGTCGGTGCGGTGCCAAGGGGTCCGGACGAACCGTCCCGGGGCGGTTGCCTCTGGAAAGAAGGGTCCGGATGCTTCTTCTTCCAATTGCTCGAGATGGGCGCAAATTGTGTCGCGTAGGGATTGAAACCAAGTTTCTGCGCGCGCCTTACGGGCTTCAATATCGGGGGAAATCGTCATGCCGCCGTCTCTCTATCTATAAGCCTTGAGGAAAAGCGTCCAATTGACGCAACGCCTCTCCCATAATCATTGCTGCCGTCACCGCGACATTCATCGAACGCAAACTGTGCCGCATCGGGATCAGGATCCGTCCCTCGGCTGCCTCGTGTACATCGTCGGGTACACCAGCCGATTCGCGTCCCATGAGCAGGATATCGGTCTTCGCGTAGGTAAAATCGGTATAACGGGTTTCGGCTTTTGTCGAGGCGAGGACTAGCCGCAACCCCTCTGAACGGCGAAATTCGTTAAAATCCGACCATCCAATGTGCCGAATGATCGTGACTTGATCGAGATAATCCATGCCGGCGCGGCGAAAAGCCCTATCGGAGGCCGGAAAGCCTGTGGGTTCAATGATATGGGCTGTAACCCCAAGGCAGGCGCACAAGCGGAGCATTGTGCCGGCGTTCTGGGGAATATCGGGTTGGTAGAGCGCCAATTGCACGGCAATATTTTCCTTCTATGCACCAAATGCGTCAAAAAGCTTTAAAAACGCATAACCATCATCCATCCTGACTATGGACAAGCGCCGCGCCTCATGTCACATGACGGCTCGGTATAGGGAAGCACGTGCGACCCGTAACGATCAATGACGTTTGAGGACCGGCTTGGCAACCAGCGCCGCCAGCCGAATTCCGGAATCACCGAGGCGAATTGCTCCTCACGGAGAGCCGCCGAGGGGGCGCTGGGTGCGAGGATGACAAAGTGGCAACAACTCACGCATCGGCCTCTGCCGAACCCACGAGACGCGATTTTCTCTTTATAGCGACAGGCGCCGCCGGTGCGGTTGGCCTTGCAGCGACCATTTGGCCGTTTATCAGCCAGATGGCACCGGATGCGGCGACGATCGCAGCCGGCGCGCCGGTTGATTTTGACCTTTCGCCTGTGGCGGAAGGTCAGATCGTCAAGCTTTTCTGGCGCGGCAAGCTGATTTTCGTCCGCCATCGTACGGCGGCCGAAATCAAGGCTGCTCAGGACACCGATGTGACGAGCCTTCGTGATCCGGAAGCTGATTCGGCCCGGGTGAAGCCTGGCAAGGATCAGTGGCTGATCGTGTATGGCAATTGCACCCATTTGGGTTGCGTGCCGCTCGGCAATGAAGGCGCCTTCCATGGCTGGCAGTGCCCTTGCCATGGTTCGGTATTCGATACATCGGGCCGTATCCGTCAGGGGCCAGCCCCGATCAATCTGCCCGTGCCGCCTTATGCGTTCACGAGCGACAAGGCCATCCGCATCGGTTGAGCCCTTTTGGGTTTGGCCAGTTATAAACGGTTAAAGGGGCGTTGAGCTCCAAGCATTCAGGGATAAAGCCATGAGCGGACATTCCACCTATGAACCCAAGAGCGCCGTAGGCAAGTGGTTTGAAAGCCGCCTGCCGATTATGGGCCTCATCCACTCGTCCTTTGTTGTGTTCCCAAATCCACGGAACCTCAATTATTTCTGGACGTTTGGCGGCATTCTAGCCTTCATGTTGGTAGCCCAGATCATTACCGGCGTTGTGCTGGCGATGCATTATACGGCCCATGCCGATATGGCGTTCAACTCGGTTGAGTTGATCATGCGCGATGTCAATTATGGCTGGATGCTGCGTTATCTGCACGCAAACGGCGCATCGATGTTCTTCATCGCCGTCTACGTGCATATCTTCCGCGGACTTTATTACGGTTCATATAAAGCGCCTCGTGAAGTTCTCTGGATCTTGGGTGTGATCATCTTCTTGCTGATGATGGCAACTGCCTTCATGGGCTATGTGTTGCCTTGGGGCCAGATGAGCTTCTGGGGTGCAACCGTGATCACCAATTTGTTCTCGGCTATTCCTGGGGTTGGTGAAGTGATCGTGTCCTATCTCTGGGGCGGTTATTCGGTATCAAACCCAACCTTGAACCGGTTCTTCTCGCTCCATTATCTGCTGCCTTTCATGATTGCAGGCGTTGTTGTTCTGCATATCTGGGCATTGCATGTTCCCGGTTCGAACAACCCATCGGGCATTGAGAAAAAGACGGACAAGGACGTGTTGCCTTTCCATCCTTATTTCACGGTGAAAGATGCGTTCGCGCTCAGCTGCTTCTTGATGGTTTATGTTTGGTTTGCTTTTTATATTCCAAACTTCCTCGGCCATGCTGATAACTATATCGAAGCAAACGCAGCGGTTACGCCATCGCATATCGTGCCTGAATGGTACTTCTTGCCCTTCTACGCAATCTTGCGCGCTATTCCGGATAAGCTTCTCGGCGTGTTGGCGATGTTTGGCTCAATCGCGATCATGGTTGTTGTGCCTTGGCTCGATTCATCAAAGGTGCGTTCGGGCAATTATCGTCCAGTCTTCCAGATTTTCTTCTGGTTGTTTGCGATCAACGCCGTGATCCTTGGCTGGCTCGGTTCAAAGCCACCAGAAGGCATGTATGTTGTCGCTTCGCGCATCTGCACGGTTTACTATTTCGCTTATTACATCCTCGTGCTTCCGCTTCTCGGCCTGTTCGAGACGCCAAAATCCTTGCCTGCGTCCATCGCGGACTCGGTTCTAGGCAGGGGTGGTTCGGGTTCAGCAATGGCTTCGGGCGCGGCATCTTCGCCGAGCACCAAAGGTTGAGATCAGGAAATATGACGATGAAATCGATCAAAACCCTTATCGCAGTAGTAGCGCTCGCCGGTCTTGCTAGCGGCGCGGCATATGCTCAAAGCCATGAACGCGAAATTCCGCCGCGTGTCACATGGTCCTTCTCGGGTCCATTCGGCACCTATGATGAAACGCAGCTGCAACGTGGATTTAAAGTTTTCCACGAAGTGTGCTCCAACTGCCATTCGTTGAACAAGATCGCGTTCCGCACATTGGCGGAACAGGGTGGTCCGGGCTTCAGCAAAGAGCAGGTGACGGCATTGGCTGCGACCTTCAAGGTCAAGGATGGCCCGAACGATGCCGGTGATATGTTTGAGCGTCCTGCGCGTCCGGCAGACTTTTGGCCTGCGCCGTTTCCAAACAAGCAAGCAGCAGCCGCTGCGAATGGTGGCGCTGCGCCTCCGGACTTCTCGGTGATTGCAAAGGCGCGTACCTATGAGCGCGGCTTTCCTTGGTTCGTGTTTGATATTTTCACGCAGTATCAAGAACAGGGTGTCGACTATATCGCTTCGCTTCTTCCAGGCTATGAAGAAGCGCCAGCCGGTGTGACCGTGCCGGATGGCAAATATTATAACAAATATTTCCCTGGCAACGTTATCTCTATGCCTCCTCCATTGCAGGATGGTGCCGTTACCTATCTCAAGGGAGCGGATGGCAAGCCACAGGCTCCTGAGACGGTTCAACAATATGCGAAAGACGTTGCTGCGTTCTTGATGTGGGCTGCAGAGCCGCATATGGAACAGCGCAAGGAAATCGCTTTCCGCGTCCTTGTATTCTTGCTTGTCTTCGCTGGCCTGCTTTACTTCACCAAGAAGAAGATTTGGGCAAATGTTGAAGGCCACGCATAACGAAAACGTTATGGTCGGATGAATTCAAAAGGGCTCCGGAAACGGGGCCCTTTTTCTTGTTGCATCGGGGATCGATCATAAGGCCTAATGGCCCATCTAACGGAGCGTCAGCCTATGTCACAATCCAAGCTTGGCATTATCGGTGGCTCGGGGGTTTACGACCTGCCGGGGATCGAGAATGTACACGAATTAAACATTACAAGTCCGTGGGGCGAAACATCGGATGTATTGCGTGCCGGAACCATTGGTGCCATCGAGGTGGTGTTCTTGCCGCGCCATGGAAAAGGGCATCGGTTCTCGCCATCGGACATTAATTATCGCGCCAATATTGATGCGATGAAGAGAGCCGGTGTGACCGATTTAATTTCGCTTTCAGCCTGTGGTTCCTTCAAGCCGGAATTGCCACCCGGCACGTTTGTGTTGGTCGATCAATATGTCGACCGAACGCATAAGCGGGAATCGAGCTTCTTTGGTAAAGGCTGTGTCGCGCATGTGTCGATGGCGCACCCTGTGGGGCCGCGCTTGGTTGACCGAATTGCGATGGCGGCTGAGGCGGAACATATCCCTGCTGTAAAGGGCGGCACCTATGTCTGCATGGAGGGGCCGCAATTCTCGAGCCTCGCCGAGAGCCTATCCTACAAGGCGGCGGGCTATTCGGTTATTGGCATGACGGCAATGCCGGAAGCCAAACTCGCGCGCGAGGCGGAGATGACCTATGCGACGGTTGCGATGGTGACCGATTTTGATTGCTGGCATCCAGACCATGATGTGGTCGATGTTCAATCGGTTATTCAAGTGATGCATGGCAATACCGAAAAGGCCCGGCGTTTGGTGGCACGATTGGCCAAGGATTTTCCGCTCACGCGGGAAGAATGTCCTGCCGGTTCTCACAAGGCGCTTGAGTTTGCGATTATGACGGCGCCGCAGGCCCGAGATCCGGCAATATTGGCAAAGCTCGATGCGGTGGCGGGTCGCGTTTTGAAGGCGTGATTGATCGGCAAGCCTGTGATAGCGTGCCGGAACATTCTTGGATGACATCAATGACCCAATCGACGGCTAATTTTCTTCGTGACTCGATCCGATCCATTCCGGATTACCCAAAGCCCGGCATTATGTTTCGCGACATCACAACCTTGCTTGGTAATGCGCGTGCGTTCCGGCGGGCCATTGACGAGCTGGTGCAGCCCTTTGCGGGGAGCAAAGTGGATCAAGTGGCAGGCATGGAAGCGCGCGGTTTTATTTTGGGTGGCGCTGTGGCGCATCAACTCTCAGCGGGTTTCATTCCTATTCGTAAGAAGGGAAAGCTGCCCCATACGACCGTCTCCATCGCCTATTCGCTGGAATATGGCGTTGATGAGATGGAGGTGCACACCGATGCCGTGAAGCCGGGTGAGAAAGTTATCTTGATTGATGATTTGATTGCGACCGGCGGAACGGCGGAAGGGGCGACGAAGCTCTTGCAAAAAATGGGCGCCGAAGTTGTGGCTGCTTGTTTTGTGATTGATCTTCCGGAACTTGGCGGGCGCGCCAAATTAGAGGCGCTTGGTGTGCCTGTTCGAACCTTGATCGCATTTGACGGCCATTGAGTCCCTTCATCTCGATAAAAAGAAAGTAAAGCGTATGATTGCTGATCTCAAAGACAAGGTCGTTCTCGTGACCGGCGGCTCGACGGGTATTGGAGCTGCTGGAGCAAAGGCCTTCGCCGCGAATGGCACAAAGGTGATGGTTCATTACAATGCCTCGAAGTCAGAAGCAGAAGCTGTTTGTGCGGCGATCATCGCAGAAGGTGGAGAAGCTGCGCTTTGTCATGGCGATGTAATCGATAAAACGGTTCCTGCTCGCATTGTATCGGAGACGGTGCAGCGGTTCGGTAGGCTCGATGTTTTAATCAACAATGCGGGTGGCATGTTGGGCCGTAAAATGCTCTCGGAAATTACCGATGAACATTATGACCGTGTTTTGGATCTCAATATTCGTTCGGTCATCAAATTCATGCAGGCCGCTGCGGATGTCATGAAGGCACAAGGTTCAGGCAACATCATCAATGTATCGTCGATTGCGGCGCGCAATGGCGGCGGCGGTGGTGCGGTGCTGTATGCGTCAACCAAGGCCTTCGTGTCTGCCTTTACCAAGGGCATGGCAAAGGAGTTGATTGGTTCGCATATTCGCGTCAATGCGGTTTCGCCCGGTACAATCGCAACGCCTTTTCATGAGCGGTATTCAAATGCGCAACAGATCGAAGCCATGCGGCAGACGATTCCTATGGGACGTTTAGGCGTGGCCGAAGAGTGCGCAGGCACTTTTCTCTATCTCGCATCTGACAGCCTGTCCGGTTATGTCACTGGACAGATCATCGAGGTCAATGGCGGGCAGTTGATGCCTTAATTGGCAAAGCGGAAATGCAACACATCGCCATCGGCGACGACATATTCCTTGCCTTCGAGACGGAACTTTCCAGCCTCGCGTGCGCCGGCTTCGCCTTTGTTGGCGATGTAGTCGGCATAGGCGATGGTTTCGGCGCGGATATAGCCTTTTTCGAAATCGGTATGAATAACGCCTGCGGCCGCGGGGCCTTTGGTGCCTTTTGAAATCGTCCAGGCACGCGCCTCTTTAGGGCCGACGGTGAAATAGGTCACAAGATCCAAGAGCTCATAGCCCGCGCGGATGACGCGGTTAAGCCCCGGCTCATCGAGGCCAACGGCATCCAAATAATCTTTCTGGTCAGCTGTTTCCATCACCGCGATTTCGCTCTCGATTTGGGCCGAGACGACGACGGCTTTTGCGCCTTCTTTTTTAGCGTAATCCATGACTTTGGCTGAGAATGCGTTGCCATCATGGGCGGAGGCTTCCTCGACATTGCACACATAGAGAACGGGCTTGGCGGTGAGCAGCGTCAACATACGGAAGGTGCGTTCTTCTTCTGCCGAGCGCTCAACAAGGCGCGCCGGGCGGCCATCGCGCAAAAACGCTAAGCAACGTGTCATAATGTCGACTTGCTCTTTGGCTTCCTTGTCGCCACTTTTTGCTTTTTTCTCGAGCGGGACGATGCGCTTCTCCAAACTTTCGAGATCGGCGAGCATCAGCTCGGTTTCAATGGTTTCAATATCGGCGAGGGGATCAATCTTGCCTTCGACATGGGTGATGTCACCATCTTCAAAACACCGCACGACATGGGCAATGGCATCAACCTCGCGGATATTGGCTAGGAATTGATTGCCAAGGCCTTCGCCCTTTGACGCGCCGCGCACAATGCCCGCAATGTCGACAAAGGTGATGCGAGTAGGAATGATCTCTTTCGAACCCGCAATGGCGGCTAATGCCTCAATGCGAGGATCAGGAACGGCAACGTCACCGACATTCGGTTCAATGGTACAAAACGGATAGTTAGCCGCCTGTGCGGCTGCCGTTTGCGTGAGTGCGTTGAAGAGGGTTGATTTGCCAACATTGGGCAGACCGACAATACCGCATTTAAAACCCATGGTGATGAATATCCGTGTGATGGAATGGTTGAGCGTGGTTGTGTCGGGAAATGACGCAAAAGGCAAGGAGGTCGGCTATTGTTCCTTTTCCTCGCCCCATCCTCGAGCTTCCATAGAAAGATGCACCTTGCTTTGGAACGTGGCGTCCTGGCCGGATGTGAGGAGCGGCGCTTGCTCCGCTACTGCGCGGCAAAGGTCCGCAACCCACTCGCAGTCACTTTTGGAAAAATCGCTCAGCACGAAACCATGCACGGCGTCTTTATGGCCCGGATGGCCAATGCCTAAGCGGACGCGTCGATACTCATTGCCGCACTGTGCGGTAATGGACCGCAAACCATTGTGCCCAGCATTGCCGCCGCCGAGCTTCACCCGCATTTTTGCCGGTGGCAAATCGAGCTCGTCGTGGAATACAACAATGTCTTTGAGCGCAATTTTATAAAATTGCATGGCTTCTTGGACGGCGCGCCCAGACTCATTCATGAAGGTTTCGGGCAATAGAAACAATACTTTTTCATTGCCCACCAAAGCCTCGGTTGTCGCGCCCTGAAACCGTCGACGCCATGGTGGCGCTTTATGAAGGCGTGCGATTTCCTCGACCGCCATGAAGCCGATATTGTGGCGGTTGCCGACATAGCGCGAGCCGGGATTACCGAGGCCGACAAAGAGAAGCATGGGCAATTTTTCTCATGCGTTGATAGAGATCATAAAAAACGCGCCGCGAGAGACCCGCGGCGCGCCTAATTCATGCGGCTAGCCGCTGATTACTTCTTTGCAGGTGCCGCTTTGGCAGCAGCTGCAGCAGGAGCTGCCGCTTCAGCCGCAGGCTCATCTTTCATGCTGCCCGTTGCAACGATGGTCAGGATGGTGAAATCCGACTTATCAACGACGGTGCAGTTCGCTGGCAATTTGAGCATCGAGACGTGGATGGATTTACCAATTTCGACGCCGGTCAGGTCAACATCGACACCAGCTGGGATCGCATCAGGAGGAACCATCATTTCAATCGAATGCTGAACAAGGTTCACTGCGCCACCGCGCTTAATGCCTGGCGAAGCGGCTTGATTGATGACGTGGACAGGAACTTCCACCTTGATCTTCTGGCCTGCGGTCAGGCGGAGGAAGTCAACGTGAAGCGGTTGGTCGCGAATGGGGTCGAGTTGATAATCGCGCGGAATGACGCGAATTTTCTTGCCGTCCACATTGACCTCGAACACGGTCGTGAGGAAGTGGCCAGCGAAAATCAACTTCTTGGTCGCGTTGAAATCGAGGGAAATGGAGGTTGGCTCTGCGCCACCGCCATAAATAACGGCCGGAACGCGGCCTTCACGACGAACTGCACGAGCGGCCCCCTTGCCGTTCGACGCGCGGACCGTCGCATCAATCTGCTTTGCAGCATTGGACATGTGATATTCCTTCAAAAAAGAAGCCGCCTGGATCGAGCCGATCCGACGGCCGGTTGGTGCGTCAACGCCTCCAAGGGTGTCGATGTGACGCGTTGGGGTCATTAAACCAAATATAGGCCGCTGACAATCTTTTCTGAATGCGCTTTCAAAGACTTGTCATGCGTGGACGAATGATATCACATCGGGTTTGAAGATTGGCGGGACTTGAGCGCAAAATGCGCCCGAAATGCCCAAAATGGGGGGTTTAGCGTGGCTTTGATATCCTATTTGACCACAATTCGGCTCGATTCCGGCGCTCGGCGGTTTTTGGCGGAGGATTTGAAGGCTGCGGGTATTGAACGGCCCCTTGTGATAACGGATCGCGGGATTGTGGCGGCGGGCCTGTTGGAGATGGTTCTTAAAGACGGTGGAATTGATCAAAAAACGCCGATTTTTGCCGAAACGCCCGCAAATCCGACCGAAGAAGCGGCTTATGAGGCGCTTTTGCTCTACCGCGCGGAAAAATGCGACGGGATGATTGCGTTGGGGGGTGGCTCGGCCATGGATTTGGCGAAGGCCGTTGCGGTCTTGGCCACTCACGACGGAAATCTGGCTGATTTTGCGGTGATTCATGGCGGAATGGCCAAGATTACGGCCAAAACAGCCCCAGTTTTGGCGATTCCGACCACCGCGGGGACCGGGAGTGAGGTTGGGCGGGGGGCTATTATCAGTTTCAAGGATGGGCGGAAATTGGGGCTTTTATCCCCGTTTTTGATCCCGAAACGGGCGATGTGTGACCCGGAATTGACCCTTGGGCTTCCGCCGATGCTGACGGCTGCAACGGGTATGGATGCCATAAGTCATTGTATTGAAACGTTTATTTCACCCGTTGATAATCCGGTTGCAGCCGCCATTGCGATTGACGGGTTGGAGCGGGCGATTGTTGCTTTGCCGCAAGTCGTTGAAAATCCTCATGATTTACCTGCCCGGCGGGAGATGATGATCGCCGCCATGGAGGGGGCGCTGGCCTTTCAAAAGGGACTTGGCGCGGTGCATGCCCTCTCCCATCCCCTTGGCGGATATAGGGAATTACGGTTGCACCATGGAACGCTGAACGCGATCCTTTTGCCGCCTGTGCTGAGGTTTAACGAGGCGGTTGGGGGTAAAACGACCTATCCAAGATTAAAACGGGCGGTCGGGATTGGTGAGAAAGAGAATCTCGCGGATTTCATGGCGAATTTCAGTAAAAAGCTGGGGCTGCCCACCACTTTAAAAGAAATCGGCGTACCGGAATCGCTTTTGGAAACAATAGCCAAAGCCGCCATGCTTGATCATACGCATGCGACGAATGCGAGACCTGCAACGGAAGCGGATTATCTCGCAATGCTGCGCGAGGTCTATTAATGCGCAAGAAAAAGGGGCCAGAAGGCCCCTTTTTTTATTGCCGTTGAAAAGCGATTACTTGGTCGCTGCTTCATACATTTCGAGCACATAATCCCAGTTGATCAGGTGATCAACGAACGCCTTGAGATAGTCAGGGCGACGGTTGCGATAATCGATGTAGTAAGAGTGCTCCCAAACGTCGACACCGAGGATCGGCTTGGCACCGGAGACGAGCGGGCTCTCGCCATTTGGCGTCTTGGCGACGATCAGCTTGCCGTCCTTCACCGCGAGCCATGCCCAGCCGGAGCCGAACTGCGTGGTGCCTGCGGCGATGAAGTCTTCCTTGAATTTATCGACGGAGCCGATATCGGAGACGATCGCTTTTTCGATCTTGCCCGGAATGGCGCCACCGCCATTCGGCTTCATCCAATGCCAGAAATGGATGTGGTTGTAATGCTGGCCCGCATTGTTGAAGAGGGGCGCATTTTTACCATGGGAGCCAATGACGATTTCTTCGAGCGACTTGCCCTCGAATTCGGTGCCCTTGACCAAATTATTGCCGTTGTTCACGTAAGCAAGGTGATGCTTGTCGTGGTGATATTCCAGCGTTTCCTTCGACATATAGGGCTGAAGGGCGTCATAGGCGTAAGGTAGTTCGGGAAGGCTGAACATGGCGGTCTCCCTGTGTTCTGTTCATCGGTCGGATAAGACGGTCAGGCGGAAGCCCTTCCGGATGGAAGCTATTTAGGCAGTTTCCATTAAAACGACAATGCGTCAAACCGACGAAGGCGCGAAGAAAAAGAGGCAAATTAATTGCCTCTTGTCGAAATCTTTGGCGATTGTTCTATTTCCGCGCGGTGCGGCGGCTTTGGCCAAGGCCCATTTCTTTGGCCAAAGCGGATCGGGCGGTGGCGTAATTGGGCGCAACCATAGGGTAATCGTCCGGAAGGCCCCATTTTTCACGGTAATCGTCAGCCGACATGCCATATTGCGAGCGCAGATGCCGCTTTAGCGATTTGAATTTTTTACCGTCTTCCAAACAGATCAAATAATCGGGCGTAATCGATTTTTTGACGGTAACGGCCGGTTTTTGCGGTTCCAGCAGCTCTTCTGTCGCAACGGCGGGTTTGAAATGCGTCAAAGCATGGTGAACCCGATGGATTAAATTCGGCAGGTCGGTGGGCGTGACGGCATTGTTGCTGACATAGGCTGACACAATATCGGCCGTAAGCTCGATCATCATCGTCGAAGGCGTTTGATCACTCATTGATCCATGATCCATTTCAAGGGTTGACGGGACGTTTAACATCCCAAGCTTTGATGGGCTTATTGCCGTAATGTTGATCGACTTATAAGAATAAGCGATGAGATTGAATTATATTTTAAGCAATAGAGATCAAAACATTGGGTAAACAAATACGTACTTAAACTCAATTTCTAAAGTATATGCCAATCATCCATGAAGATCAACTGACGTGAAGGGTGCAATCCCGCTTTGCATTGCACGGTGCAACGTTTGCCGTCGGATAAAAAGAGCGGGTTTTATCAAAGGTGCGAAGAACTATATTTTCAGCCTGAATTCTGCTAATGAAAAACAGAGCATACGATGCGAGCACAGGACATGATCCAATGAATGATTCATCCTATCCGACCAAATTGGTTTTGAGTGAGGCGGAATGGCGCGAGCGCTTGACGCCGGAGCAATATCGCATCGCGCGCGAACATGGCACCGAGCGGGCGTGCACGGGCCCCGGTTGGGATGAAAAGCGGAAAGGCCGATATCAATGCGTGTGTTGCGAGACGGATTTATTCACCTCGCAGACCAAGTTTGAATCGGGCACGGGATGGCCGAGCTTTTTTCAACCGGTTGATCGGCGCTTGATCATCGAGAACGAAGATTTAACGCTGGGGATGCGCCGCGTCGAAGTGTTGTGTGCGGTGTGCGATGCGCATCTCGGCCATGTGTTTCCCGACGGGCCACGGCCTACGGGATTGCGCTATTGCATCAATGCGACGGTGTTGCACTTTATCCCCGATGAAGCATAAGGCGCGATTGCGATGACGCCCTTGCCGCAACCTTTGATGAACCGGAATGCATCGCAGCTTCTGATCATTGATATTCAGGAAAAATTGCTGCCGACGATTCATGCCGTGCACGGCATGATCGAGCGGACGCGGTTTTTGGTTGAAGCGGCGCGCGTGTTGCAGGTGCCAATCACGTTAACCGAGCAATATCCGAAAGGCTTGGGGCCGACGGAACATGAGCTTCGCGCGCAGTGCGGTAACGCATCGCCGGTCTTTGCCAAGACATCATTTTCCTGTTTGCGCGATGAGGCGATTGCGGCGCATGTGGCCTCCTTTGCCGATCGCCGCCAGCTTGTTCTGGTGGGTATGGAAGCGCATGTCTGCGTGCTGCAAACCGCGTTGGATGCGCAAGCGCAGGGCTATGATGTATTTGTGGTAGGCGATGCGGTTTCAAGCCGCGCACTATCCGACTGCGAAGCCGCACGCCGCCGATTAAAAGCGGCAGGCGTGACGATGGTCTCAGCCGAGATGGTTTTTTTCGAATGGCTCGAGCGATCGGGAACAGCGGAGTTTAAGCAATTGGCGCCGCTGTTGCGGTGAGGGGCGGGATAACTGATACCGTCATTGCGAAGATGCAGCTCATACCGTCATTGCGAGCGATGAGCGAAGCAACCCAGTTCGAAATACAGGAAAGAGTGCAGTCAATCCATTGCACTTAAATAATACAAATTAACTGGGTTGCTTCGCGTTCGCTCGCAATGACGGATTAAGGTTTGCTTCGCGAGCCGTTCCTCAAATCGCAATGACGTGTGTGAGGTATGTACTAATTTAACTAAAATCCCATCTTACACCTTAAAGTTGTATAACCCTTTTCTATGCTACCGCTGACCTCCGCGTTGATCGCGCGGGGTTTGTGTTTGGTGGGTGGGGTGGTATAGTTTCCGTTAGGTCATGCGTCCGCATGACTCGGGGAACTAGAAAGCCTCACTCAAACCGGCAGTGCATCTGCCGTTACCAAACTGCCCTGACGCTTCACGTCGGGGTGGCGGCGTTATGTCCAAGTCGTGAGACTAAAAGCGTTGCGGCCAAGTTTGAGTGGCTTTTCTAGCACCCCGGCACCAGCGCGTTTTGCGCTGGCGCCGTTCTCTCGTTTGGAGGGTGCGATGCCGTTGATTGATTATTCAAAGCCCGTAAATTTTTTTGATAGTGCCGAGGGCGTGAGTGTTGTGCTGAAACACGCGCTTGTTCAATTGCGGGATTGTGTGGCGTTTCAGGATGAGAAAGACGGTGCGGTTGTGCGCGCTGCGGAAGTACTGTCCGCGGTGCTTGAGGATGCGCACGCGGAAATTGAGCAGTTGATCGGGAAGATCGAGAAGCTCGAATAATAGGTGCCGTCATTGCGAGCGATGAGCGAAGCAACCCAGTTGATGGTTGTTGCGAAGGTGCGGTGGTTATATTGCGCCGTTATGGTTTTCCGCTAGCTGGGTTGCTTCGCGTTCGTCACTCAAAACGATTCACTGGATCGTTTTGTTCGCTTCGCGAAACGTTCCTCACCTCGCAATGACGGGTAGGGGGGTACGCTTCTCTCGGCTTGTGATGCATGCACCGTGGCGGGCTTCTAATGGTTTTTCGTTTTAATACAATCTATCACCGTCATTGCGAGCGAACGCGAAGCAACCCAGTTGATAGTTGTTGTGAAGGCGCGGTGGTGATATCGCGCCGTTATGGTTTTCCGCTAGCTGGTTTGCTTCGCCTTCGCTCGCAATGACGGGTGAGGGTGGTACGCTTCTCTCCGCTTGTGATGCATGCACCGTGGCGGGTTTCTAATGGTTTTTCGTTTTAATACAATCGATTATCGTCATTGCGAGCGATGAGCGAAGCAACCCAGTTGATGGTTGTTGTGAAGGCGCGGTGGTGACATCGCGCTTTTTTGGTTTGCCCCTAGCTGGGTTGCTTCGCGAACCGCTCCTCACCTCGCAATGACGGGTGAGGGTTTTCTCGCCTCTCTCCGCATTATGTTCCCCATATAAAGATAATTTTCCTATAATGCTTGACATTCTTAGTATTAGGATAATAGTCTCCATAACCTTCCCTTACGTCATGGAGATGAAAATGGCTCAACCACAGGATCAGGATGGATTAACGCGGGCGATGGCGCTGGCTTTGCGGGATTTGGCGGGTGAGGGGTGTTTTGGCACGCGCGCCTTGCGGCAGGATTATATCTCGCTGGCTGCCTCCAAACGCGGCGTTACGCTGGCGGTGGGGCATGTCAAAGCCTCGGTGTGTGAAAGGCTGGTTCTTTCCGGCTGGGCTGAATGGCGCGGGGTGCCGGATAAAGCGCGGTTGGTTTTGACCGATGCCGGTCGCGGCATGGCGCGCAAGGTGATGGCGCGACTGCCCAAGGAACTTGCCGAGGATGTGGACGTCGAGGAGCGGGTGGTGGGCACCACCAAGCAAGCGGTGATGGTGGATCGCCGCGAGAGCCCGCTGGCGTGGCTCGCGCGCCGCAAGGGGGCTGATGGGAAGCCTTTGATTGATCCTGCCTGTTTTGCCGCCGGAGAGCGCTTGCGCGCCGATTTCGAGCGGACGGGCCTCTCGCCCCGCGTGACGATGGATTGGGGGCGGTTTGGGGCGGGCTCATCCTCTTCGCAATCGGGCGGCGGGACGCTGAGCGATGCGATGATATCGGCCCGACAAAGAATGGAGCAGGCGCTTGAGGCGGTGGGTGCCGATATGGCGGGCGTGCTTGTGGATATTTGCTGCTATTTAAAAGGGCCGAGCGCGGCTGGCCGCCCCGTTCCGCTAAACTCGTGCTCGGCATGGCGCTTGGCCGCTTGGCCGCGCATTACGGCTTGGGCGATGAAGCGCGCGGGCGGGACCAGAGCAAGGGCATTTTGGTATGGGCCGACCAGGTTGGTGCTTAAGCGTCCGCCTCGGACGCCAAGGCTTGTTTTGCGTCGCGGCGGATGCGCTCAACCATGGAGCGCACGCCGTTCGACCGTTGCGGGGTGAGATGTTCGGCCAAGCCGATGCGGCGAAACAGATCAAGCGCATCCAGCGCTAAAATATCCGACGCGCTGCGGCCAGAATAGAGCGCAAGGGTTAGCGCCACCAAGCCTTTGACGATATGCGCGTCGCTTTGGCCGCGGAAGGAGAGCACGGGTTCAACGCCGTCGCGGTTGATGGAGGTGATGACCCAGACTTGCGAGGCGCAGCCTTTGACGCGCGTGTCTTCGTTCATTTCGCTTTCGTCAAGCGCGGGCAAATCTTTGCCGAGCTCGATCAAATAGCGGTAACGGTCTTCCCAATCTTCGAGGAAGCCGAAATTTTCCATGATGTCGTTAAAGCTTGCCGCCATTTCACGCCCCTTACTCAAAGGATGGGTTTAATGCGTGTGAGCGGATTGGTCGAGGTTAAATCTTTTTCTGGCCTGATGCGGGCTGAGCCGGCGTTGCTTCGCGCCGAGGCGGGAGCGGAATGGCGGTCGTATCCGGCAGAGCGTCCGCCAACGTCACGGGCCGCGATTTCGATGGGGCTGCGACATCATTGCTGGTGTCGTTTAACAAAGCGGCCAGAGGATCCGAGCCATCGGTTGGTTTTAAGGCCGAGGCTGCGGCATCTAGGCAGGCTTTCTCATGGCCCTTACATGCGGCAATGGCCGCACGACCGATGGTTTCAACCGCGGATGGGGCTTGGGTTACCGTTTTGGCGGTTGCAGCGGCCAGCGTCGGCGCGACCGCAGTTGCAAGTTCAACCCCATGCGCCGATGGCTTGGCGAGCCAATCGGGCAAAGCCGCGCGCATGGGCGAAATGAGATATAGAACGCCGATCACGAAAAGCGCTCTGATGATGAAACCCATAAGGTGAACTACATTCGTTAAGGCCGCTGGTGATGTTCTCTTAGGCATAGATTGCCTTTGTGCAAATCAGCCTTTTCCATTGTTCGCCATGAGGACACGCACAGATTGCAAGTGTGGTTAATCAATGGCTAATTTTGGTGTGTCATTTGTCTGTTTTGTTAACGATTGCGGGGGCTTTTGTTAACATTTGTCGCAAGCATCCAGAAAATTGAATTTGAAATTTAGGAAGGCTTAAACTCCGCGCGTCACACTGCGCTTCATACGAGTCGCGCCCAACGGTCGGGCGATACGGAGGCGGTCAGTGGTTAGTCGAATTTCGGCGGTAGAAGAGATGATGGACCGGTTGGGTGATCTGGTTCATCGTTCGGTTGGACGACAGGATGCACGCTTTGCTGCCCATCGCTGGTTTATCGCGACGCGTCTCGCTATTGGTCTGATCGGCCTTGCGTTGATGGCCGCGTGTTTTGGCCTGCCTCTTGGTATGCCGCGCGCGATGCTGCTTGTATCAACCGTTTTATCGTTTCAAGCGGTGATTGCCTTGATTGTCTCGCGCTTTGGCGGGCTGACGATTGGCTATTTGATTTCAACCGCTTCGCTCGGCGGATTGCCTTTTGCGGGTGCGGGTTTTGTGGGCGCGGGTGCGTTGGTTCCGCTTGTTTTGGAAGGCGCGATTGTAACGGGCGCTGCGGGTGCCGTGATGACGGCGTGTGTGATGCTGGTCGTATCGCTTGGGATTTATGCGATGGGTGGCGCCAAGGGCGACGCTATTGCCTTCGTGTCGCAGCTGTTGGCGATTGCGGCGATGCTCGGTGGCGCGCTCTATCTCGTCAAGCGCGATCGGGAGAGCGAGGCGCAAGCGCGTTTTGCCGATGACCGGTGGCGGGCGCTGTCGGGCCTCTCCGATATTGGCGTGGTGCGTCACGACGCTCAAGGCCATGTGGTTGGATCGAATGCCGCTTTTTGCCGGGTCATCGGGATTAATCCGATGGAGCTTGCGGACAATACCGTCATCACGCGGTTGCATCTTGGCAGCGGTCCGGCGTTTTTGAAAGCGCTGTCGGATGTGGCGCATGGCGCGGTAAGTGCCGAGGCGCGCGTGCGGATTAAATGCGAGCCGGAAGCGGAGGGGCATTTTGGCCCCGATCCCTATCGTGATTTCATCTTGCGCGTATCGCGCGCGGTCACCGATCCTTCGACGCAGCAGAGCGAGATTTTGGCCTATTATCGGCCTGTCACTCATGCCGTTGAAACTCAATCGGCTGACATTCAGGCCTCGCTTTCCACCGCGCGGCTGGGTCATGAATTACGCACGCCTTTGACGGCGATTATCGGCTTTGCCGATTGCCTTGGCGATCCTGCGATTATTGCGAGCGATGATCCGAAGCGCGGCGATTATGCACGTATCATTGCAACGTCGGCGCGTCATATGTTGGACGTCGTGAATGGCATGTCGGGTGTGGCACCGTCGCATCCAACGGCGGAGATTGTTTCAACCGGTTCTGATGCGATTGATCTCGCCGAGCTGATTGAGGAATCGGTTGGTATTATGCGGTTGAATGTCGAGGCGCAACGCGCGAGCCTGCAATGGGTGGTCGAAGAGGATGTGCCGGTGCTGATTGGTAGCCGTCACGCGTTTCGGCAGATCCTGATCAATCTGATTTCCAACGCGCTTAAATTTGCGCCCGAAGGCTCGGTGCTGGTGCGCGCGAGCCGCGATGGCGCGAAGGTTCGCTTGACGGTCGAAGACAATGGCATGGGTGTGGCAGGCGAAGACCTCGCGCGGTTGGGCGAGCCTTTCTTCCGTGGCCGGATGGCGAGCGAGAATGGTCCGGACGGGCAAGGCTTGGGCCTAGGCATTGTGCGCGACATTGTGCGGGACCATCAGGGCGATCTCGATGTGATGAGCCGCCCCGGTGCAGGCACACGCGTGATTGTGACGTTCGCCATTCCAGAAGCCATTTCCGCGTTAAAGCCAATGCCGATCTCAGCCCGAATTCCGGAACGCCGCTATGCGTGAGCGAACGCTTCGCCGCGAACCTGTTTTCGATGATGAGCCGCATCCCACCTATGCGGCACCCAATGATGATCACGGCTATCAACACGAGCCGAATTCGCGCACCGCGCGGATCCTCGCAGCTCCCGGGCGCTTGCTGATCAGCCTTGTGTTGATGGCGGTGGTGACGGCCTTTGTCGCGAATGCGCTTTATTTCCAAAAGTCCGGACGTCCGGCATTGTTTTTCGATTTATCTTCCGTATGGCGCGGGCCGATTTCGCTTAATCCGTTGAACCTGTTTGTGCGCCCAACGCTTGAAGGAACGCCTGCAGGGGAGACGGCACCGCAGCCACCGCGTCGGCCTGAAAAAGTCGAAGCGGTGCCGGTTCCGGCTGCCGCGCCAATGGCAACGCCCGCGATCGCTCAGCCCAAACAAATGGCGCCCGCAAGCCTAGTGGCATCGGCTGATCCGAAACAGGTATTTGCACCTCCGCAACCCATCCCTGATCAAACGGTAGCTGATCCGGTTGGTGCGCTGGTTGCGCAAACAATGCCGAAGCCAGATAAGAGCATCTTGGCCGCGCAACGGGCGTTGAATAAAATCGGCTATGGTCCGGTGTCACCCGATGGATTGAAATCATCGGCCTTGCATGACGCCGTATTGCGGTTTCAAAAAGACAAGCATCTGCCGGCCACCGGTGAAATTGACACGGTCACAAAGCCGCAATTGGCAAAGCTCTCCGGCCTTGTGCTGGAATGAGATGTGATGTCCGCCCGCTTACGATCTGATATTTGGGTTTCGGCCTATTTGCGGCGTTGTGCGGTGAAGGGTGCGGTTGCTGTCTTGCGTCGAAGGGGTTCGGCGGAGGCAGGCGCTATCTATATAAAGCTCGATTGGCTCGATGGTCGAAGCTCGCTTTATGCTCCTGCGCCGCCCGACTATGATCAAGAAGACGCATCAGATCGGCGGTTTGAATGCGTTATGCAAGAGACTGATGCAGCAAGCGTTGAAGCGCGGATGATAAGCGAAATCGGGTTCGATCCCGATCTATGGTTTGTCGAAGTGGAAGACCGCCAAGGCCGCGTCTTTTTAGACGATGCAAACGCTTCGCCCTCAGGCGATTAAGCGCTCGGTTTGAACCGTGGCACTTGGCTTATCGACCTGTTCGGTTTGGGCCATCGAGAGGATCGCGGATACGAGCCATAGGGCTGCGGATGGGGTAACCGATTCCAATACATCTTCGACACCGCCCGGCAGGCCCGCATGACCGCTTTTAGCCCAGCGGCATGCCCGCCGAATGAGCGAGGCCGGCACATCCATTCCCTTGAGTGTTAAGGCCAAGGTGGCACCGCTTGCCTCGCCTAAAATCGTGTAAAGGACGTTGAACGGAACCTTGATATCATCCGCCAAAAGCTTTGTGAGCGTTGATGCATCGCCGGCTTCAATCGCCGCGCATAAAGCGCTTAGGCGGTCTTGATCGATTGCATGGGGCCGCGTCGTAACCGAAGCATTCGCCAGATTGAGAATAGATATTCTTTCCCGCGGCGAAGCATGGGCAAAGAGCGATGCTCGATGGGACGCTTTTAGATCGGTGCGCGAAAACATGATGTGCGCCAAGCGCGGATCGTTAAAGGCGCGCTTTGTCAAAGATTCTAAGATTGCATCCGGTAATGGCTCGCCGGAACATTCCGCAATTGTGCGATCAATAATAGGATCTTGGCGAGCGACGAGATGGGTCAGTATGTCTACGGAGGCATTAGGGCAGGCGGCAATGGCTCTTGCTTCATCCTTGGAGCCAGACTTAGCTAAATAAGCCAGAAGTAAAGGCGACACACCTACGCCTTCAGAAAGAACAATCAACGAAGAACGGTCACGACGGCGCAACAAGATATCTGCCAAACGCTGGTTCATTAAAGACGAGTGTATCAATTTTTCTGCACACAGACAGGCCACGGCCTCAGAAGTGCGCGGAAGAAGTCTCAGAATATCATCAATGCTACTAGCATCTATCGCTGCTTGATCGGCTACCGCAGCCACGGCAATGGATTTTATTGGTACTTGTCTTGCAACATTATCCAGAGCTGCAGCGTTTATCATAAGCTAGACCTAAACCTCGGAGATAATTAGACTAAAAATCGAACCGATAGAAGCTTTGTAAATCACCAATCGTTAGCAAAACATTAACCATGTCGAGATAACTATCGAACCGTGTCGAATCGACTTGACCTTGAGGAGTTTCAACAATGTCCAATATTATTCGATTTGTCACTAAGAAAAATAATAGTAAAATTGTAAAAAATTCAAATAATGAAATAAACTGTCAAATAATTTTATTCACTGGCGTTCGATATTGTCGTAGTGAAAACGAAACTTTTCAGAATAATAAAGTAATAAAACGTCAGCGTAATATTATTAAGCAGCCAAATGAACGAAAAAGAAGGCGAGGCACGTAATTTTAATCGAAAATAGATAAGAATTACGTTGATTTTAGTATGACGAAGGCAGCGATTGCCTCAAAATCGGAAATTTGGCGTGGGTTTGCACAAATCAAAGAAGATTAATCAAAGAATTTGCGCCCGTGAAACTTGGTCGGGCTTCGAGCTTTGTTGAGCGACGTCTGATTAATTAATATAGATCCGCCTTTATTCAGTATTATAAAAATGCTCTAAAGTGAACCGCCAACGATCCGCTTGGTGCTAAAGGGCCTCGTTGCATGATTGATCAAGCGCCACCATTTTGGAAATCAAAGACCCTTGAAGCGATGTCCGAGACCGAATGGGAAAGCATTTGCGACGGTTGTGGACGCTGCTGCTTAGTTAAACTCGAGGATGAGGATACGGGCGCTTATTACGCCACAGATGTTGCCTGTCGTCTTCTGGACACGGAAGCTTGCCGATGCAAAAATTATTCAGAGCGACAATCCCTCGTTCCCGATTGTGTAAGGCTTACACCCCATGAAGCCCGCACGATTGGCTGGCTGCCGCCGACATGCGGGTATCGACTTTTGGCCGAAGGCAAGGATTTGCCGTGGTGGCATCCGCTTGTTTCGGGAAGCCAAGAAACGGTAATCGAAGCGGGTGTATCAGTTAAAGGTCGGGTACATTGCCATGAAGATGAAATTGCCGTGGAAGATGTCATCAACCGAATTAAGCAATGGCCGCTAGCCTACCCAAAAAAAGCAAGAGCATTAAAGGGATCAGCCACTCCTGCTGGTACGAAAGAAATCTAATGCCCCTCTTGCCATCGAGGTCATTTGTGTGTCGGAGAAATTTATTGAAGGTATCGAAGTTTATAGTTTTTATAATTGCGATGCTCTCAACCCCGGCAATGGCAATTGTAAAAGGTGCCGAGAGTCCCGATTTAGCAAAATACTCCGTCATGGTTCTCGATGACCGTGGTGAAATGTGCTCGGCGACAATTTTATCACCAACGGTTTTGTTGACTGCGGCTCACTGTGTTGCGCACGCATCAGATTGGCGGGTCCACTGGCGAGATGTGGACGGAAAGCCAATTCTTATTAAACCAAAATTAGTTGCGGTTCACCCACTTTATGATCCGAGTGCTATTTCAAAAAGGCGGAAGTCAATTGACTTGGCATTAATTAAACTGTCCGACGCTTTACCAGATCGATTTGTGGCAATCGAGGTGTCGGATTTATCCTCCCTGCCTGCAGGCGAAATGGTGACTGTTGCAGGTTTTGGATTTTCGCAAGAGAAAAATAGAAAGACACTTGGGAAGATAAGGAGTGTTGATCTAAACGTTGTGCAGCCATATGGTGAAAGTAAATTTATTTTATGGCTCAGAGATGCTTTCTCTGGAGGCGCTGGCGGGTGTCAGGGGGATTCAGGCGGGCCAATTCTTTATAAAAATAAGCTAATTGCTGTGGTGTCTTGGTCATCTGGTGAAGTAAGATCGAATTGTGGGTACTATACACAAGGCGTTATTTTGCTTCCTGAACTTGATTGGATTAATCGCTTCATTCAGAACTCCAACTAAAAAATTGAGAATTTTCACTTAAGGCATTGTGATTTCTCAGTTGGCTAAAAGTTATTCCAAGGCCATATTGAGATTATAAAAATTGTGTCTTGTTTTAAATAAAATTGAATGAATTCATCCTCTTTTTTATGAGTAAATTAATAATTTAATCCAATACTCGGCGTTGTTTAGGTACCTAATTTCGGTTGTAAGGCATCGTACACTCCTAATTCATAGATCTTCTATTCTCAAATGAGGATGTAAAATTATGAATAGAGAAAAGCTGAAACCTATAAAGGCCAAGCCTGTGGCCAATCGAACAATATGTAATTCAAATGTAGATGACCTGTCAGCATTTTCACTAAAGATTAGCAAGAAAATTAAATCGTTGGACTATCAAATAGCTGAACTAGAGAATTTTATTTTATATCTCAAGGCCGAACAGAAAAGCTGGTTGCGTCCGTAAAGTGCTGTAAATTCTGAGGTGGGCAGCCACCCCTTCGGCTCGGTAAAAGACGGTTCTGAGACGTTTTTCACCGAAGGAGCGAA
>Ga0214201_1000028_pt1 | contig 67204 bp, 67 predicted proteins | sample TroBogEpilimnion_32_FD_153039 | JGI IMG/M metagenome (GOLD analysis project Ga0214201, IMG submission 153039) | Freshwater microbial communities from Trout Bog Lake, WI - 29MAY2009 epilimnion | ecosystem: Environmental > Aquatic > Freshwater > Lake > Epilimnion/Euphotic zone | place: Trout Bog...
TAGAAATGCGGGATGGTTTGCTTGGCTTCCAGCAACCGACGCGCAATCGTCTTGCGCATCGAATCGTGCGGGAGTTCTTCAAAGCTGCCGGGTTCGAAATAGGCGCGCGTGCGCGCATCGTGTTCCGTCGCATTGGCAACAGGTACAATGTCTTGAACCGTGGACTTTGTGGAACGCGCGGCTATCGCATCTTCAATATCAGCGCTTACAATTCGGCCATGCGGACCGCTGCCTTTAACATGTGATAGATCAATGCCGCCCTCACGAGCCAAACGCTTGGCAAGGGGTGTGGCGCGGATATCGCCCGAGGTTTGCGCCGTGCGTTCAACAGAAACGGCTGCTTGCGTAACAGGTGATGCTTCCGCAGCTTGTGTAGCGGCTTGCACAGTCTCTTTCTTGAGAGGCGCTGCAACCGCTTCACCGGCTGCATAAATCCAGGCAACAGGATTGCCGACAGGCACATCGGCCCCTTCATGGGCTATAATATTGCCCAGCGTACCGGAGGCCGGAGCCTCAACTTCCATCGCGGCTTTATCCGTTTCAATTTCAAAAATCGGATCGCCTTGTTTGACAGTAGCGCCTTCCGCCACAAGCCATTTCGAGATACGGCCTGTGGCCATATCCATATCTACTTTGGGAAGAATAATTTCGGTCGGCATTCTTATCGCCTTCCTTGCACAAGGTTGCGGATTCCAGCGACGATATCGGGCACTTGTGGCACGACGGATTTTTCAAGTTCCGGATTGTAGGGAATTGGGCTATCCGCACCACCCAACCGCATGATGGGTGCATCGAGATAATCAAAAGCTTCACTCTCGGCGACCATCGCGCTGATTTCAGCGCCGATGCCCAAGGTTTTTACCGCTTCATAGACACACAATAAACGCGTTGTCTTCTTGACGCTGTTGATGACCGTTTCACGATCGATTGGACGAATGGTTCGCAAATCGACGATTTCAACGTCAATGCCCTCCGTTTGCAGAATTTCTGCGGCCTCGAGGGATTTCTGCACCATGATCGATGTAGCCACAATGGTTGCATCGCGTCCCATACGGCGAATTTCAGCTTTGCCAATCGGAACGGTGTAATGGCCTTCCGGTACAGGGCCTTTCACTTTGTACAAAAGCTTGTGCTCGAAAATCATCACCGGATCAGGATCTTGCACGGCTGCGAGCAAAAGACCCTTTGCATCATGCGGTGTTGCAGGCTGAATAACTTTCAAGCCTGGCACATGGGCAAGCCACGCCTCCAAGCTTTGACTGTGTTGGGCAGCTGCACCCGTGCCCGAGCCCGCAGGAAAACGCATCACGAGGGGGACTGAAACTTCACCCCCCAACATGAAGCGCATCTTGGCCGCCTGATTGACGATTTGTTCCATGGCGAGTGTTGCAAAATCCGAAAATTGAAATTCGAAAATCGGACGCATGCCTGTCATGGCTGCACCAACTGCCAAGCCCGCGCCACCCAGCTCGGAGATCGGCATATCAATGACGCGTTCGCTGCCAAACCGCTCCACCAAATCGCCTGTTACCTGAAAAGCGCCGCCATAGACACCAATATCCTCACCCATCAAAAAGACGCGCGGATCGGATTCAAGCGCAATCGCCATGGCCTCTTGGATGGCCTGCGAATAGGTCAATTCACGCACAGCGCTATTCATTGGGGTAACTCCGTATAAACATAATCAAGTGCTGCGCCCGTGTTTGGCATGGGGCTGTCTTTGGCAAATTGAATGGCATCGGCGATTTCTTTTTCGACCGAGGCACGTACCTCTTCAATGCCGGCATCGTTCAAAATACCGAATTGACGCAATTCCGATTCGAACAAAGCAATCGGATCGCGGAGCTCCTTCCACTCGTCGATTTCTTCTTTCGTCCGATAGCGGTTGCGGTCGCTTTTCGAATGGCCGCGATGGCGATAGGTCTTGCTTTCAATCAGCGTTGGACCTTCGCCTCTGCGCGCACGCTCGATAGCGGCACTTGATGCCTCAGCCACGGCTGAGAAATTATTACCGTCGACAATCACGCCGGGCATGGAATAGCCCGCTGCACGATCCGCGATATTGGCAACGGCGGTTGAACGCGCGGTGGATGTCGACATGCCATAGCCATTGTTCTCGCATACGAAAACAACCGGCAATTTCCAGATCGAGGCCATGTTCAAGGATTCGTGAAACGCGCCTTCATTGTTGGCGCCATCGCCGAAGAAACAGATGACGACTTTGCCATTTTTCTGCATCTTGGCTGAAAGGGCAGCACCCACTGCAATTGGAATGCCGCCAGCCACAATGCCATTCGCTCCCAGATTGCCTTGGCTTACATCGGCAATGTGCATGGAGCCGCCACGGCCTTTGCAATAGCCAGTTGTTTTGCCAAAAAATTCAGCGAACATCCGGTCGACCTGCGCGCCTTTGGCGATGCAATGTCCGTGGCCGCGATGGGTGGAAGTGATCTGGTCATCGCTCTTAAGCGGCATGCAAATGCCCAAAGCGCTGGCTTCCTGGCCGATCGATAAATGCATGGTGCCGTGAATGAGACCGCGCGTGTAGGAATCCTCCGCGCCTTCTTCAAAGCGGCGGATCAAATACATTTTACGCAACACATCGCGCAATTGCTCGGGCGAATAGGCGCGAAAGGCAAAGGGCACATTGGCAGGCTCTGACTTCGCCTTCGATTTGGATTCGTTTTTCATCGGAATACTCACTGTCCGTAAACTAATTTATCTTGACGCGCGCGCAATTCGGCAATCTTGGAGCCTGCAGGAACGGCCACATTGTCACGTGTTATCAATTCGCCTTTCGCAATCGGCTTGGTAACGGTGGCGCCGTGCAAAAGGCCGCATGGAACAACCCCTTTCGCACGTGCATCCCCCGCCTTCATCACCCAAGCGCGATAGCAATATTCGCCAATGGCATCGAGCGTGTCGCCGGGTTTGAGATCTTTTTTGGCAACAGCACCAACTTCAGAAACGGGCTTTGGTAAAGGCACCATATCCGGCTTACCATATAAAACAACACGTGCGCAGGTCAGCGGTACTTCGAGCGAGGTTAAATGGTAGGGGCGATGAAAGGTGAAATAGGGGCCATGGCCCATTTTCAAGTCTTCCATGCGCTCGCGGATGCGCGGATGCGACATTTCGGCGACAACAAAGACGCCCGGAGCAACGCCTTTGCCAATGGAATAATCAACAACGCCCATTTGCGACAAAACGCCGCCATCCTTTTGCGGCACCAGCACGGAGGAAAGCTGATCAAGCGTTGCTGATGGCCCATGCATGCCGGGGCAATCGGGAACAAGTCCCGTTGCATTGGCAATGGCGGCCATCTCGACCATGGTTTTCGAGCCGTCAACGAACTCGACCAGCATGCGGACATTCATGTTCCGCCGTTTGGCTTCCTCAGCATAAAGATCGGGGATTGCGTCGATGTTTAGCGGGTTATTTTTTCCTTTGCCTGCTGCAACAATCGGATGGCCCATGGCGGAGACAAATTCGATCAGCTCCATGCAGGAGGAAGGCTCATCGCCCGCGCCGAGCGAATAGGTGACACCCAAACGATCCGCTTCACTTTTGAGATAGGCACCGATGGTGACGTCAGCCTCGACATTCATCATCACAAGATGCTTGCCATGCTCCATCGCGCGCAAGCCGATTTCGGCGCCTACGGCAGGAACGCCCGTTGCATCAATGACGACATCGATCAATCCGCTCTGGATCAGATGATCGACATTATCCGTGAGCGCAATTTTACCTGATTCCATGGCCCGGTTGAGCGCATCCTGGCTTGTGACGATTTGCGAACGGCTTTCACCCTGATAGGCAATATCAACGGCCTTTGCAGCATTGGGTAAACGCAACTCGGATATGGCACCCACTTCAATGCCCTGCATATGGGCAATGCGCGCGACGATATCGGTGCCCATTTCACCCGAACCAACCAATCCAACGCGGATTGGCTTACCCGTATCGGCGCGCGCTTGCAGATCGCGTGCTAGGCCGGTCGGTGAAATATTGATAGGCATTTAAACTCTCCTGAAAATCTTCGATGTGAGGATAGATTGGTTTTCAAGCCGCCATCCGAACGCTTCGGCGTTGCATGGCGTGGATGGTTGCATCGATTTCGGCGCGCTTGCGATCCGCATCCCATGCCAATTCGGCGGCTGCGATTTCGGCAATCTCGTGAATGAGAGGCAGGCTGACCTGACCGGCCATGGCCATCTCTGTTCGACGCAACAGAATATCGGCAAGGCGACGCACCCATTCATTGCGACATAGGAATGTGATTTCCGCGCGTGAATATTGGTTAGCCGATTTAAGCGGCTCATAACCGACATCGCGCTCGAACGCCGCGATTTTTTCGGCACGGGTTCCATAGCGATGGAGAAGTTCTTCCATGCGTGAAGGCTTGCACCGATAAAGCTCAGCCTTTTTGCTGATCCATTCTGACTGTTCGATTTCTGTTATCGGATAATGACGCCCGCCGCCGATGGCTTCCTCTTCGGTTTGGTGTGTCCGCTTGATGCCGAAATGGGCAAGCACGTGATGAGACACGTCATCGGCAAACGCTCGAAACGTTGTCCATTTGCCGCCAATCAAGGACACTAAGGGAAGCGTAGTGCCCGGTATATGATCCTGCGCCATATAATGATCGCGGCTGACATTGCCCATAGTGGTGTTGTCATTGCTGGGCAGAGGCCGGACACCACAATAGGTTAAAAGAATGTGGTGCTGCTCAATATGGATGGTCGGAAAAATTTCTTTGATAGAACCAAGGAGGTAATCAATTTCTTCATCACTGCAATAGGCCTCGTCCGGATGATTAATTTTAATATCCGTCGCGCCAATCAAGACATGGCCGAAAAAAGGATAGGCAAGATTAACCCGACCGTCAGCGGTACCAAAATAGATCATTCTACCCTTCAAAGCGTTGAAGAGTTCTGGATGATCAACGATCAGATGCGAGCCTTTTGAGCCGCCCATATAATGGGTTTTAAGACCAAGGCTGTGATTGATGTCATCAATCCATGCACCGCCCGCATTGATGACATAATCTGCTTCAATGTCGCTTGTAGTGCCCGTCAATTGATCGGTCAGTTGAAAGCGAGTTGAAGCTGTTGGGGTTGCCGTATGATAAAGGGCTACTTGACTTGAAGGATTGGCATGGAGCCCGTCCAGAACAAGCTCAAGACCTAATCGTTCGCCATGCGTTACGCGCCCCTCGTAATAGAGCCCTGCTGCAATGATCGATTGGTCGAAAAGGGGTACCTCATGCTTCAATTTGGTACGATTAAAAAACCTATGGTTTGGTAAAACCTTAATGGCATGGCTGTAGAAATCATAAAGACGTAAGCCGATTTCGGTGATGATGATGCCGCGATCATTAAGCTTAATCTTCGAGCCCATAAAGCGGAGCGCTGATGATAAAAGGCCACCGAACCAAGAGCGAACCGGAATTAGCGTTTCTAACGGTTTGACATAATGAGGCGCGTTGTGAAGCAGACGGTTTCGCTCAATGCAGGATTCACGAACAAGCCTGAATTCACCTGTTTCAAGATATTTGATGCCGCCGTGAATAAGCCTAGATGGTGCAGCACTCGCACCTTCGCATATATCGCCACGATCAACGAGCAAGCACTCAATGCCTTGCAAACAGAGGTCACGAAAAACGCCGCAACCATTAATGCCTGCGCCAATGATCAGTACACGCCGCGGCGTGCTGATAGTGCAGGAAGGGGCAATAGGCGCGGACATTTCTATTTACATCCCTGAAATAGCGACCTTGATGGCGTGGCCTTGTTCGGCAGTCGCAATCGCGTCGGAAATAGTGGCAAGGTTGTAACGATGGGTGATCAACGCTTTAAACGCTGCTGTTTGTGTTGAAAGCAGCTTTAATGCGTTCGCAAAGTGAAAGCGCGTTAAGCTAAAGGCACCGGTTACCGATAGTTCTTTATAATGGATGGCATTAACATCGATATTGGCTCTTTCGCCGGTTGAAAAACCAGCAAACAGGCTGACACGTCCTTGGTTTCGCACAAGGGTGATAGCGTCATTTGCAAGAGTTGGAATGCCAATCGCACAGATAGCGACATCAACACCAAGTCCCTCTGTCGCAGCCATAATATGCGCGTTTAGATCTTCGTTCATTGGGTCGATGACGTGATCCGCTCCGGCAGCAAGGGCAGCTTCTCGCCGTATTGGATTGGGTTCACTCACGAATATTTTAAGCGCACCGGATTGCCGGGCCAGAATGAGATGCAAAAGGCCGATAGGTCCCGCACCAAGGATTAAAACCGTATCGCCCCTATGAACGCCTACGAGGCTCTGGCCGTTCATCACACATGCCAATGGTTCGGCAAGGGACGCCTCCTCATAGGTTAAGCCTTCAGGCATGTTGAAGACATTGCCTGATTCGACCGCGTGCTTGGGGATGCGTACATATTCGGCAAAGGCGCCTTCAACCTCATAGCCCATTGACCGTAGATTGAGGCAGAGATTTTCTATCCCGCGAATACAATACGTGCAGTGTCCGCAGGCGAATTGGGGGCAAACGACAATGGGTTGATCGCAGGAGAATTGATGATGCCCGCCATTATCAACCACTTCGGCTGCAAATTCATGGCCTAGAATAGAGGGATATCGAACACCCGCTGTCTTTTTACCGCGGTAAATTCGAATGTCGGTTCCACAAATCGTTGCGGCCTTCACGCGCAGCAACATATCGCCAGCATCAAGAGCCGGGTCAGCAACGTCCAAGAACTGAATGTCGTTTACGTTCTTTAAAACCCCGGCCTTCACGACGCGCCTTCCCATTCTTTTGCATTTTGTTATCGCCAGATGAACATTTATATTTTTGAAAGTCAATATGTTTATCAACTGATTTTCTGGAGCGTGTGGCCGGATGCGCCTCATAATTTGGGCGAAAATTCTTTTAAATCGTTCTTTTATTTGTAAATCTATTCAATTTATGGGCTGAGCGAGGCATTTTCGGCTCAAAAATTTGAAAATTGAATTCAAATTGCCGGAAGAATTTCATAAAATGGGCTAGACAAAATAGAACAATAAAAATATTATTTTCATAAATGTACAAAATAGGGAGCGAAGTCGTGGCATCCAAAGGGTTCGATTATGCCTCAATCGGCTTTTACACATTTGATTGCTTAGGCTGGCCATTTACCGGGGTTCCACCCGGTGGCGGCTGCTACTTTATCGATGAACTCACAATGGCGGTTTCCGGCGCGGCTGGAACAGCGGCTATCGCCGCCGCCAAAATGGGCCTCAAAACGCTTGCGGTTGGCGGCGTGGGTGAGGACCTCATGGGGAAATGGGTGCTCGAGCGACTCAAGGAATTTAACGTCGACACTTCCATGATGCAGCATAAAGCGGAGTGGAAAACGTCTTCATCGATTGTTACAACCCGTGCGGATGGATCGCGTCCCGCCCTTCATATGAAAGGTGCAACGGGTTCCTTTGTCATAGAGCCCGCACAATTTGCCGATATAGCCAATGCAAAGGTTGTGCATCTTGGTGGCGTCGGACTTATGGATGCCATGGATGGCACGCCGAATTCGGCGCTGATGAAATATGTGAAGGAGCAAGGCTCGATTACAACCGTCGACGTCTTCGCAGGTTCGAAAGACGATCTGCCTGATATTGATGCGGTGCTACCTTATACTGACTATTTCATGCCTTCGATTGAAGAGGCTCGTGCGCTCTCTGGCCTTCATGATCTTGCCGATTGCACCAAATTCTTCCACGATCGCGGCGTGATGTGTTGTGTCTTTACGCTTGGCGAAGAGGGCGCTTTTTATAGCCACGCCGAGGGAACGCACTTCAAAATTCCTGCCTTTGATATCACGGTCAAATGTACGTGCGGATGTGGCGATGCTTTTGATGCGGGATACGCCGTTGCGCTGTGTAAAGGGCTTGATCCGGAAACCTCCGTACGCTTTGCGCAGGCCACATCGGCATTAAATGCCTCGGGTTTGGGGTCGCAGGCTGGCGTTGAGTCTTTCGAGCATACGTGGAATTTTATGAAAAATACGCCGATCAAGCGATAATCCTGAATTTATCAGCGCTATGGCTTTTGAAAGAAAAGACGAGCGTTTCTGTTATTATGGTGGTTTAATTTGGAAAATAACTGATCTTTGTTGTTTATCGATTTACGGGATAGATGCGCATACTATCCAGCTGTTAACGCATATAGTAAGTGTTTCGGTACAGGTCGGGAATAAAGTGAGGTTGGGACGTGGAAAAAAATATTGCTGTAGACGCCAACGACGACCTGAAAACCAAGATTGCTTGGCTTTATTACATTGAAGGTAAGACGCAAGACGAGATTGCGAAGCTTCTTAATATAGGACGAATAAGGGTTCTCCGCATATTGGCTGCTTCACGGCAGAACGGCACGGTCCAAATCCGCGTAACATCAAAATTGAGTTATTGCGTTGAATTGGAGACGGCTCTTGAGAAAAAATACGGGCTGGAACGGGCTATCGTTGTACCCAAGCCGCAAGATGCCAGCACGACACCTGATATTATTGGTAATATTCTTGGCGCCTATATCAACGAAATCATCACCGATAATATGACGATTGGGCTCGGTTGGGGGCGTACCTTGAGCGCGAGCCTGCCGAGTATCGCGTTTCGCGAGCAAAGTGGCGTGAGTGTGCTATCGATGCTTGGTGGATTGACGCGGGTAAGCGGCGTCAACCCGTCGGAATTTGCTTGGCGTTTGGCCGATCGGCTGTCAGCTGAATGTTATTTGATGGCAGCGCCGGTGTTTGCGCCCGATCCCCATACGCGCGAAGCGTTGATTGCGCATCCGGGTATTAAAGAAATTTTCCAAAAGGCATCACGTCTTGATCTCGCCATTTTGAGCGTTGGTGATCTCTCGCCGTTCTCGACTATTTCGGAATATTATCTTCTTCAGCGAGATGAGCTTAAATCCCTGCAAGCCGCTGGTGCAGTAGGCGACGTCTTGTGTCGGTTTATTGATGGTAACGGAAATATTATCGATCACCCGATCAATGAACGGGTGATTGCTTTCGATCCGCTTGAATTGCGCAGCGCCCGCAAGATTGTGCTCGCTTCGGGCGGATGGGAAAAATACAACGCCATCAAAGGGGCGTTGGGCTTATTGAAGCCTCACGTGCTCGTGACCGATGAGCTTGTGGCGGAACGCCTCACTTCGACGGCGGATTAAGGCTTCCCGTCTTTCATTCAAACCTAGTGTAGATATCACAACCTATTCAAGGCGCGTCGGCAGTAAATGTCGACGCGATCAAACTTCTCTTAGCAATCGTTCATTGCTGATCAGCGGCTAGGACGACGGCCGAAGGCTACGGCGAGAATGATCAATCCGCCGGAAATCATATTCTGCTCGCTAACATCCAAGCCCATAATGATGAGACCATTATTGATCGTTCCAATGAGCAGAGCGCCGATAAAGGTGCCGATGATTGTCGCCTTGCCGCCAAAGAGGCTTGTACCTCCAAGAATGACGGCGGCAATGGCAGCTAATTCGCCACCTGTTCCAAAAGTGTAGCGCGCCGTCTGCATCATACCCGAATAGAGAAGGCCAGCTAAAGCGCCCGCAACGCCACTAAGTAAAAAGCAATAGAGCTTGATGCGGTGCGTTGGCACGCCAGAGTAACGGGCAGCAACAGGATTGCCGCCCGTTGCGAGAACTTGCCTTCCAAAGGCCGAATAGCGAAGCACAAGATGGCCCGCTGCAGCAGCAACGAGTGACCAAATAAACAAAGATGGAACGGGGCCGATATTACCGCCGCCGAAAATGGTGTTGAAGGTCTCATCCGCAATCGCAACGGGCTTTGTATATGTAAGCCGCATATCCAGGCCGCGGATCAATTGCATCGAACCCAGTGTTACCAGAAAGGACGGGATATTCAGAACGGTAACAAAAAAACCATTCAACGCACCAACGGCCAATCCTGATATGAGACCTGCTAAAGCACCAGCAACAATGCCGTAACCGGATTTAATCACAAGGGCTGCTACCAATGCCGATAGGGCGGCTGCCGACCCGATGGATAGATCAAGTTCACCAGCGGCAATAACAAGGGTCATGGCAATGGCCATGATGGCGATCATTGATGTGGTACGAGTGATGTTGAAAAGGTTAGCGACGGTTAGGAAGCCCTTATCGCCAATCGTGAAACCGAAAATCACCAAGATCACTGCGAAAAACAGATAGACGACGTAGTCACGCCAATTCGCTTGCCACTTCATAACAGTTCCCTTGTTCGCGAGGGGAGGGGTGATGGCTTCAACCTTGGACAGCATGGTGAAGGACCTCTTCCGATGTGATTTGTTTACGATCTATTTGTTCTTTGAGGCTTCCATTGTGAAGAACCAAAATTCTGTCACTCATGGCTAGCAATTCTTCGAATTCCGAGGAGATTACCAGAATGGCCGCTCCTTGATTGGCGAGCGTTCGGACGATTTCGATAATCTCCGATTTTGCTCCAATATCGACACCGATGGTGGGCTCATCCAAAATGAGCAATTTGGGCTCGCGGACCAGCCATTTTGACAAAACAACTTTTTGCTGGTTGCCACCCGATAGAAGGTTGACGCTCTTATTAGGGCTATCGGTCTTGATTTTTAGCCGATCGATATAATCGACAACTTTTGATGCGCCATTGCGTGCTTGGATGAACATGCCATTCGCAAACCGAGCGAGATTGGGCAGCATAAAATTTTCAAGGACGCTATGGTCCAAGACCAGACCTTGTTGGCGCCTGCTTTCGGGCACCAAGGCAATGCCCGCATCCATCGCTTCATAGGTTGTGCGCACCGCTTTGCCATTCAGCCGAATAGCGCCGGCATCGGGCGGGACAATGCCGAAAATGGCTTGAGCAATTTCAGTACGACCAGAGCCCATAAGGCCCGCCAAACCGACTATTTCTCCGGCTTTGATGGAAAATGAAATATCGTTGTATTTGCCGTACCGGCTGATTTTATCGACATCGAGAATGACAGGGGCGTTTTTATTGATGGCCCGCTCTTGCCATTGCATCGAGGACTCACGACCTGGCCCAAGCATGGCCTCGATCAATCCTTCCATCGACACATTGCTGCACTCATCGGTGAGCACCGTTTTACCATCGCGGAAAACCGTTACCCGATCGCAAATGGTGAAGATCTCGGCCATTCGATGCGAGATATAGATAATCGAAATGCCGTTCTCTTTTAATTTTTTAACGATACGAAACAGGGTTGCCGTTTCATGCTCGGAGAGGGAGGAGGTCGGCTCGTCCATCACCAAGATTTGCGCGTTCTTCGAAAGCGCCTTGGCAATTTCTACCATTTGGCAGGCGCCGGTGCTTAAATCCTCGACGCGCGTTTCTGGATCGATGTCTTCACCAAGGTCGAGCAATAATTCGCGCGCACGCCGCACGGCTTCCTTATCATTGAGGAAGAAGCCATTACGGGGCTCGCGTTGAAGAAAAATATTTTGCGCCACGGTGAGCGTTGGAACAAGGCTCAATTCCTGGAAGATCATCGCAATGCCTGCGGCTTCCGAATCGCGCGGTGTCAGAAATTCATGGCGTTGGCCATTCACGAACAGATCTCCGGAGTCGCGGCGATACACTCCGGTAAGAATTTTCATCAGGGTCGATTTGCCCGCGCCATTGCCACCCATCAGCGCGTGAATTTCGCCTTTTCGCAGCGAAAAATTGACATCTTTGAGGACCGGAATCCCTGCAAACGACTTTTGAATAGCGTGCAATTCGACGGCGTTGAGAGATGTCATGGCGTGCACAGTTGGCGCTCAGGGTTTCGGATAAAATCTGGCCGACATGTTACTGCCGGCCAGAGTCTGGAGGAAATTGGATATCAAGTATCCAATCAATTCAAGTCGATTATTTCGCGAGGTCAGCGGCCAATTCAGCCGGAATTTCCTTGCGATAGATCGTCTTGTAGGATTTAGCGAGATTGCCCCGGTTAACAGCCAATGGTGGAACGACAACGTAAGGAGGTGTCTTTTCACCGATCAGCGCGAGCAAGCCAACCTTTGCTTCAGCAACGCCTTGATCATAAGGACGCTGTGAGGAAATGCCGGCAATAAAGCCCTTTTTGGCCATATCTGCTGCGACGATCTGGTCGAAGTTTTCATTCGCGATCTTGAACTTGTCGGATGAAAGGCCTGCAACCTTTGCTGCCGTTGCAGCGCCCATTGCTGGGATGCTCCACGAAGCATAAAGACCGTTCAGCTTTGGATAGCGGGCCAACATGGCTTGCGCCACTTCCTGACCCTTGTTTGGATCATCATGGCCAGCAACGGTAACGAGCTTCACATCAGGATATTTTGCTGCAAGACGGGCCACAAATCCGATGTAACGCAAATTCGTGACATAGAAGTCATTGGCGAAATACATCGCGCCGACTTCACCCTTGCCACCAATTGCATGGACCAATTCGTCGGCGATATACATGCCGAGAGCGAGATTGTCCGATGAGACGATTGAAACATAGTCTTTGCCCGGATCCATACCATCAACGGCTTGGTCGATAAAGACAACCTTGCTGCCGGAAGCTGCGATTTTCTTATAGGCGCTGGCGGTTGTCTTGCCATTCAATGGAATGGAAACAACGAGGCTTGGCTTAAGAACCGCAATGGTTTCAAGGTTTGAAATCTGCTTGGCATCGTCCCAGTCTGCATTGGTTTCTGCGACAACTTTTACGCCATATTTAGCAAAGGTTTCTTTCAGGCCGATCAGCTGTTCCGATGCCCAATCATCACCGAGCCAGCCCATGGCAATGCCGACCGTGAAATTGCCAGCCTTGATTTTGGCAGCCTGTTCATCGGTGATTTGGATTGATGATCCAAGAACACCCTTTTCACCGCGCTGGCCATCGCTGACCACTGTATTCGAAAGATCGTCAATCTTGGCAAGCTCAAGCGTCTTTGCCGATGGCTCTTGATACCAAAGCGGTTGCTGAAGGTCTGATGCAATATTGCTGGCAGCTAATGCAGCCATTGGCAATGCGGTGCTGGCAAGCAGGCCAACAGCCAATTGCATAAGGGTACGTCTCGTCGTTATCATCATAGTCTCTCCCTGTGAGTTAAGGTCAATTATCCGCTACTCAATCGTTTTTTTGCTTCAGCGATTAAGCATGAATTCACGCAACATCTTGGCAAGACGGTCTTCCGCCTCCCAAGAAAGGCTGTGTCCGCATTCCTCGAAAACTTCGGCGCGTTCGACACCATTCGAGACCTTGCGCATCTGATCTTCCACCAACGGACCGAAGAATTCGGGTGCGCCAATGGTCATGATTGGCAGGTTCAATTTGTTCTTCTTGAGCTTCTTATTGATGCTCGCGTTTTTTAATCCGGCACGATAGGTTTCTAGGCATCCTCTCAAACCGCCTGGGGCTGCCAAACGCGAAATCCATTCTGTAATGGCTTCATCGGTAATGGCATTCGGATTCCAGGTTTCCGCCTTGATCCAGAATTCCCAGAACTCGCGCTCACGACCAGAGATCAACATTTCTGGAAGATGAGGGATCCAGAAAAACGGAATATGCCAGACCCACACACCCTGCTGACGGAATTGCGCCGAAATATTTTGAGGTGTGAAATTGGACCATTCTTCAAGGCCTTCGCCCGATAGAAGCATCTCGCAGAAGGAGAGGGTTTTAACGCGGTCCCGCTCGGTTGCTGCTAAAACATAGGCGAATTCGGCACCACGATCCTCGCCGTGAACGTGGAATTTTTCATGCCCCAGAAACGTCATCAATTCGCTGACGTCTTTGGCATTGGTGAGTGAGTCATAGCCTTCTTCTGCTGGCGGCTTATCGGTGTACCCGAAGCCACGCAGATCCGGCGCTACAACCGTAAAATGCTCGGTGAGCAACGGAAAAAGCTTAGCCCAATAGAAACTCGTTTTTGGTGTACCGTGAAGCAGGAGAAGTGGCTCTCCCTTGCCTGCCGTTACATAATGCATGCGGATACCATTCACCCGCGCGCGACCGTGCTTTACCGGATTCCCGGAATGGTCATAAATTTCAGCCATAGCTCCCCCCAAAAAAATCATATTTTGGCCAATGGTGAACCGACGAAGCTTAAGCGCGCCAGACAAGTCCATCGGACCTACATTTTTCTGCGTCAGCAGAGACACCATCGTACCATTGAACCCAGTCTTGAGTTCGCACGTTTGTCCCTATTGCAACATTAATGTTCAAAATAAAAGTACTTTTGTCAACACATAAAAATTAATGTTCTAGAAAAAATATTCAATTTTTTACTGATTTTGCGAAACGCTCTTGAAAAATCTATAAAATATTCAATTTTTTAAGAAAATTTTCTTAAATTGGTTTGTATAATTTTGTACAATCCTGATTTTCGATAATCAAATATTGATGCTGCTGAGAGGGGAGGTGGCCCGTTCAAAACAAAGCATCGCGGCAAAGGGCGGGGTCGATTCTGCCGGATGAGTGGCCGTTTTGCTCGGCAATACGACGTTCATAAAGCGGGATCATAAGCGGCGACGGAGGCCTGCCGATAGAGGTTGGCCCAATGATGATTGCGCTATCCGACTCTGTAGCCGATCACTTCACAATGCGCTTTAAGGCCTTAAAATGTTCGTCGGCCTGAAACTCGAGCACTTGCATCCATTGGCTAGCCGTGTGGCGGCATTCGTCTTCCGGAATGATTTTGAGGGGGCGTCCGGTCGACATGGCATAGACTTGCTGGCGGCAGGCGCGTTCCAGAAAATATAAATCATCGAAGGCTATAGCAACCGATGGTCCGCCAACCATGACACCATGATTGGCCAAGAAGACGATATCGGCATCACCACGATTTTTCTTATCGCCCGCAATTCGGGCACCTTCATCTTCATCGAGCGCAAAGCCGCCAAATTCCTCTTCATAGGCGGTACGGCCATAAAAGCGCGCGGCGGTTTGGTGCGCCATTTCCAAGCGGCCATTTTCGATCATGGTCAGGCTTGTGGCAAAGGGCATATGGGTGTGGAGAATGCAAAGATGCTTTGGATTGGCGCGGTGGCCTGCAATGTGAATGTTGCGGGCGGTTGCTTCGACCTCGCCTTCGCCTTCCAGTACGGTGCCGTGCCCATCAACGAGCAGAAGATGCTCGGGCTGCATTTCGGACCAATGCACGCCATAGGGGTTTAAGAGATAGCGTTCTTCTTTGCCCGGAATGGCAACCGAGAAATGGTTACAGATGCCCTCGTTCAAATCGAAATGCGCGGCCATACGGAACGCTGCGGCGAGGTCGATGCGAAGGGCGTCTGTGTTCATGGGCGTGATCCGGATGGATTATAGATCCGTCATTGCGAGCGATCAGCGAAGCAACCCAGTTGATGCTACCGAAAGAAGCACAACCATACCAGTGTGCCCTTTTGATTTAGGTCAGCTAGATTGCTTCGCTCCCGCTCGCAATGACGATTAACATTATGCCTTGGGTGCCATGATCATGGTCATCTGGCGACCTTCGAGCAAGGGTTCGGCCTCTACTTTCGAGATTTCGGCCATCTCGATTTTGACGCGTTCCAAAAGCTTCATGCCGAGATCTTGGTGGGCCATTTCACGGCCGCGATAGCGCAGCGTGATTTTGACCTTATCGCCCTCTTCAAAGAAGCGGCGCACGGCCTTCATTTTGGTCTCATAATCATGGTCATCAATGCCTGGACGCAGCTTGATTTCCTTGATTTCGACAACTTTCTGCTTCTTGCGGGCCTCGGCGGCTTTCTTCTGCTCTAAAAAGCGGAATTTGCCGTAATCGAGAATTTTGCATACTGGCGGCGTGGCATTTGGCACGATCTCGACAAGGTCGAGGCCGGCCTGCTCGGCCATTTCCAATGCATCAAAAAACGTAACGACTCCACGGTTTGTACCGGTATCGTCAATCAGTTGGACGTCGCGCACTCCCCGAATATCACGGTTGGCGCGGGGCCCGTCCTTGGTCGGCACGGGCGCGGCTCTCATTGGTCTGCGAATGGCTATTATCTCCTCTGTTGCGTCACGTTGAGGGTGTGACCTTAGGACGGTACACGATTTCCCAACAAATGACAGCGTGATTTAGTTCACGAGAATCTTCATCTCATTTTTCCAATTAGCATGGCTTTATCGCAAAACCGGTGTCCATTTTTGCGAGCCGTGCCAACGGACCGCGAAATTCGCAGAAAGCGCGTATAAGTCAACCGATCAAACGGATTTGGCGCTATTTTCTCGGGCTAAAAGCCGTCGATAGACGCCCAAAGTCTCCCCCGTCATCGATTCGAGCGAAAATTGGGTCTCGACATGCTGCCTGGCTCGGTCCGCGAGTGATTCTCTGGCCGACGCGCCGAGCGTGAGCGCCTCATACAAGGCATCGGCCAAGGCTTCAGCATCGGCGGGCGGTACACGCCAGCCGGTGCGGGCGGAGGCGGGGGTATCCATCACCGTTTCGGGGACGGCACCAAGCTCGGTAACCACAACCGGCGTTCCCATCGCTTGCGCTTCGACCGCCGAGCGGCCAAAGGCTTCGGGCTCGGTGGAGGGTACTGCAACCGCCGATGCGGCTAAGAAAGCAGCCGGCATATCGGCGCAATGGCCGACAAGATGGACGTGGTCGGCGAGTTGGCGTTCGGCGATTAAGGCTTCAAGTTCGCTGACATAATGGCTGCGGCCTTGGGCGTCGCCCGCTAAAATCGTGACCACATCGTCGATGCCGCGTTGGCGCAACAAGGCTGAGGCTTCGATCACATATTTCTGCCCTTTCCAGCCCGTGAGGCGCGCGGCGAGCAGAATAATGCGTTTGTCGCGCGGCACGCTCCATGCCTGACGCAAGGCCAGAACGCGGGATGGATCGACGGCTGCGACAGAGAATTGCCGCATGTCGGTGCCACGGTGAATGACTTGGATCGCGTTGGAGGCGAAGGGGTGCATCTGGCGAATAAGACCTGCCGTGTAATGCGAGTTTGCAATCACCACGTCGCCACGCGCCATTACTGAATTATAAAGGACTTTAACCGCCGAGCTTCCCGAATAGCTGCCGTGATAGGTTGTTACGAAGGGTGTTTTCGTGCGGCGGGCCGCCAGAAGGGTTGTCCAAGCCGGAGCGCGCGAGCGGGCGTGGAGAAGATCGACGCCCTCTTGGCTGATCACCGCTTCGAGCCGTTTGATGTTGCCGAGGATGCGGAGCGGATTTTTGGTGGCCGCCGGGAACGGGATCCAGATCCCGCCTTTGGCCTGCAGCTCCGGGATCAGGCGACCGCTTTCGGTAGCAACCAAGGCACGGGCACCGGCACGGACCAGAGCTTCCGCGATATCGACCGTCGTTCGCTCCGCTCCGCCGGTATCGAGGCGCGGAATGATCTGCAGGATCGTGCGACCGGCTAAAGGACGGTCATCCTCGGATGTATAAAAGGCTCGGCTCATTGCCGAGCTTTTTAGGGTGTCGGGGGGAGAATGGCAATTTTACTGACGACATCAGTGCAAACTGACCGTCTCCAAATCATGTTCCCACGCATTGGCGATGGCGGCATCCTTGGAATCGGTGATCAAAATGGGCGAGCCATCGGCTGAAAGCAGCATAAAGAGGTTTAATCCCGATGCCATAGCCGGTGCGCCGGGGAAAATCGCCCCGATATCGTCCGATTTGATCGATTTCAAATAGGCGACTTTGCCGCCGCCTAAGGCCGCGAGATCCTGGGGCGTAAATTCAATCGTGGTTTCATTCGTCTTGGTCATGTGGTCCATTTCACCCTCCTTGAGCGGTGTGTTGGGTCTTAATCGTGTTCGAGAATCGCTATTTTACGGATGATGCGGTCTGGCTCAGGTCTCGCGAGATCAACCGATAGCAAGCCGTTTGAAAGATCGGCCCCCAGCACCTCCATGCCATCGACCAGCAAAAAACTGCGCTGGAACTGGCGTGCGGCGATGCCGCGATGCAGATAGACGCGGGATTTATCGTCGGTCTGGCGTCCGCGGATCAGGAGCTGTTTTTCCTCCAGCGTCACTTCGAGCTGATCGCGGGTAAAGCCTGCGACCGCCAATGTGATGCGAAGCCGCTCCGGTTCGGCCTCATTTGGGGCTAACCGCTCGATATTATAGGGCGGATATCCGTCAGAAGCCGTTTTGGCTACGCGTTCTAAGGCCCGTTCAAACTCGTCAAACCCGAGCAAGAACGGCGAAGTCAACGACGTCATACGTGTCATAGGCGAAGCCCTTACTTTGGCACTTCGTGCAGCAGTAGAAGAAAAGAAGCCCGCTTTTGCAGCACTCCATGGCCTTGCGGCCACGGGTGAAATATGGTCATCGCATAGGCAGAGTGCAAGGCTTAAATGATGAGGTCGGGTGGATGCGACAGCAAATTGATATTTTAGCCATTGGCGAGCCGATGGTCGAATTTAACGAAAACCGTACCGGCCCGGAAACCGTGTATCGGCCCGGACACGGGGGCGATACGTCCAATGCCATCATCGCTGCGGCCCGACAGGGGGCGCGCACGGCCTATTTTACGCATTTGGGCGATGACGCGTTTGGCCAGCAATTTCTCGATCTATGGGACAAAGAGGGCGTTGCGCGGGACCATGTTGTTCTGCGCCCCGATGCGCGGACGGGGATTTATTTTGTGACCCATGGCAAAGACGGCCATGCCTTCAGCTATTATCGGGCGGGATCGGCGGCGAGTTTGGTGACGCCGAAAGATTTACCCGAGGGCCTTGTTGAGTCCGCTCGTGTGCTGCATGTCTCCGGCATCAGCCAGGCGATTTCAAATACCGCGTGCGATATGGTGTTTGAGGCGATCGGGAGGGCCAAGCGCGCGGGTTGTCTGGTGAGTTATGACACCAATCTGCGCTTGCGACTTTGGCCGATCGAGAGGGCGCGCGCGGTGATCCATGCCGCGGTTGCGATGAGTGATATTGCGTTGCCGGGCCTTGATGACGCCGAGCATCTGACGGGACTGACCGGCCCCGAAGCGATCTGCGATTTTTATCTTGGTCTTGGCGTGAAGATTGTTGCCCTCACGCTCGGCAAAAATGGCACGATGGTGGCGGTGAAGGGTGATCGGAGGCTTATCCCTGCGCGTGTCGTTCAGGCGATTGATGCAACGGGTGCGGGCGATACGTTTGACGGGGCCTTTTTGGCCGAATATTTGCGGGTTGGCGATCCGTTTGAAGCCGCAGCCTATGCGAATGCTGCTGCCGCATTATCGACACAAGGTTATGGTGCTGTGGCACCGATCCCAGCGCGGAGTGCGGTCGCCGCCTTTATCAAAGGCTGAACTAGGTTTCGAGTGTTTGCGTATGTAGTCAAGACACGCGTTGTGAACGAAGAGCGTACGAAGACATTCGACCTTAACCCTTTGGAGAGCCGCCATGCCTCGTTATTCCTTCCCGACGCCTAAAGCTTCTGAGATTACGCCGCGCGATGTCTATTTAAATCGACGCCATTTTATGGCGGGTGTTATGGCAACGGGCGCAGGATTGACGTTGGCCGGATCGGCCCACGCGGCGTCCTCTGCAACCCAGCCTTTGACTTTTAAGGCGGGCGCAGCACCCGCATTATCCGACAAGCCGACGGCGCGTGAATTGGCGACGACCTATAATAATTATTACGAGTTTGGCACGTCAAAGGCCGAGCCCGCGCACAATGCTTCAACGCTGAAGATCCGGCCTTGGACGGTTGAGATTGGTGGCGAAGTTGCAAAGCCAAGAACCATTGGCATTGAAGACCTTCTTGCGATGGAGCTTGAAGAGCGCATTTACCGGATGCGCTGCGTCGAAGCGTGGTCGATGGTGATCCCGTGGGTCGGGATGTCGTTTTCGAAACTAGCATCGCTCGTCGAGCCGACATCAAAAGCCAAATATGTAAAATTTACGAGCGCGGCTCGGCCCGAAGAAATGCCTGGTGTTCGCTCGCGCATTCTCGATTGGCCTTATACCGAAGGCTTGCGGATGGATGAGGCGATGCATCCGCTGACGTTTCTTACGCTTGGCATGTATGGCGAGACGTTGCCTAATCAAAACGGCGCGCCTGTGCGGATCGTTACGCCGTGGAAATACGGGTTTAAAAATGCCAAGTCGATTGTCCGGATCGATTTCGTATCCGAGCAACCGCGGACGGCGTGGATGACGGCGGGTGCGAATGAATATGGCTTTTATGCCAATGTGAATCCGGAAGTGGATCATCCGCGTTGGAGCCAAAAACACGAACGGCTATTGCCTGCGTTTTTTGCGAGCCGCGAGACGGAAAAATTCAATGGCTATGGTGCAGAAGTCGCATCGCTTTATGCGGGTATGGATCTGGCGGCCAATTTCTAACCATCTGGTGCGCTGATGTCCTATGCTTTGCCTAAATCCTGGATTGCCCCGTTAAAACTGTGCGTGTTTGCGCTGGAGCTCGTGCCCTTGGCGCGGATTATTTATGCGATCGTGTTTGATCCGATCAGCCTTGGTGCCAATCCGGCTGAAACGATTTTGCATATGTCGGGCGACTGGGTGATTTATTTTCTGCTGATCACTCTGGCGATTACGCCTTTGCGCAAACTTACCGGGTGGAATGATCTGATTAAATTCCGCCGCATGATGGGGCTTTACGCGTTCTTTTATGCGTCAGTGCATTTTCTCTCTTATATCGGCTTTGATCGGTTGTTTGATCTGAGCGATATGGCGCGCGAGATTGTCAAACGTCCGTTTATTTTGGTGGGGTTTGCCGCTTTTGTTATGCTCGTTCCGCTCGCTGTGACCTCAACGCGCGGTTGGGTGTTGCGATTGGGCGGTGTGCGGTGGTCGGCGCTGCATAAAACAGTCTATCCCATCGCGATCCTTGGGATTGTTCATTATTGGTGGCTTGTGAAGCGCGATATCACCTGGCCGGTGGTGTTTGCGCTTGTTCTTGCCGTGCTTCTCGCTTATCGCGGGTTTAAACGCGGTGGACGAAAGATTCGCGCCGCCTCTCAATCGTAGCGGAGTTGGACGTGAACCTTTCAAGACATCGTTTCCAAGGAAAATTTGCGCTTGTTACCGGCGGATCGCGCGGCATTGGGCGCGCGGTGGCCGAACGCTTTGCGGCGGAAGGCGCAACGGTTGCGATTAATCATTACAAAGATCCGGTAGAGGCCGCCGAGACGATCAAGAGCCTTAACCGGATCAGCGAAGCCGAAGGCCATGGCAGAAAATTGCATCGCGATGCCGCAGCGGATGTTGCCAATCTTTCGGATGTCAAAGCGATGATCGATGGTCTCGTTGACGCATGGGGGCGGCTTGATATCCTCGTTAATAATGCGGGCGTTCAAGCGGAGACCCCGGGCGATGGATTTGATACCGCCACTTTTGAGCGTATTATTGCTGTCAATATTATGGGCCAAGCCTATTGCGCGGAACATGCGATTGCGCATTTCTTGACGCGTGCGGGCGGTGGCGTTGTGATCAACACAACCAGCGTGCACGAGATTATCCCGAAGCCTGGCTTTCTCGCTTATTCAGTCAGCAAAGGCGGTATGGGTAATTTTACGCGGACGCTTGCACTTGAATTTGCCGATCGGGGTATTCGTGTGAATGCGGTTGGCCCCGGTGCCGTGTTGACCACCATGAATGATGCGTGGCGCAATGATCCGCAAGCCAAACAGGGTGTGGAAAGCCATATTCCGATGGGGCGCGCCGCAGAGCCTGAGGAAATGGCCAAGGTTTTTGCCTTTTTGGCCTCGGATGATGCCTCTTACATGACGGGCCAAACCCTCTTCGCCTGTGGCGGCTTAACGCTTTATGGCGAGTTCAAGCAGAATTGGTCGAGCTAATACGGATAAACGGCATTGCTGATCGCACCAATTACGGGGCGGCCACGGGCTATGTCATCATGCCGTCAAGGTTTTTAGGTCCATATGAGCCGAATGTGATTCGCTCGGGGAGATAGGGTTTGGTCGATATCCATATTCGTAAGGTGCGCACCTTGTTTTTGTCCGATGTTCATCTCGGGACAAAAGGTTGCCAAGCCGATTTGCTGCTCGATTTTTTAAAACATATCGAGGCGGATACCATCTATCTCGTTGGCGATATTATCGATGGCTGGCGGTTAAAGGCGGCGTGGTATTGGCCGCAATCGCACAATGATGTCGTGCAGAAGCTTTTACGCAAAGTGCGTAAGGGCACGAAGATGATTTATATTCCCGGCAATCATGACGAATTTTTGCGCGATTATGTCGGGCATCAATTTGGCGGCGTCGATATCCAAGAAGAAGCGATTTTCGAAACCATTGACGGCAAGCGAATGCTGGTTTTGCATGGCGATAAATTTGACGTCGTGGTTCGCAATGTGAAATGGTTGGCCCATCTGGGTGATTGGGCTTATGATATTGCCATCGGCCTTAATGTGACGATTGGATGGTTCCGTCGGCGGTTGGGGTTGCCTTATTGGTCGTTTTCGGGCTGGAGCAAACAGAAGGTGAAACGCGCGGTCAATTTTATCGGTGCCTTTGAAAAGGCCGTCGTGAATGACGCGAAGAAGTCAGATGTTCATGGCGTCATCTGCGGCCATATCCATGCGCCTGTCATGCGGGACATGGGCGAATGCCTCTATGTGAATACGGGCGACTGGGTTGATTCCTGCACGGCGCTTGTCGAGGATGAAACGGGCGCACTCGAAATTATTCGCTGGACATCGATTAAAGCAACCGCTGAGATTACATCGCTTGATGATGTACGGTTGAGGTCAGCGGCTTAATGCGCATTCTTGTCGTCACCGATGCGTGGCGGCCGCAGGTCAATGGCGTCGTGCGTTCGCTTGAACAACTCGAGGCCGAAGCCCGACGCATGGGCGATGATATTGTCTTTTTGACGCCCGACCAGTTTCGCACCTTGCCAATGCCGGGGTATCGCGAGATCAGGCTTTCGATTGCACGGCCCCGCGTGATGGCCCGTTTGATTGACGCCGCAAAAGCCGATGCAATCCATATTGCAACCGAAGGGCCGTTGGGGCTTTTGGCACGACGCTATTGCAAGTCGCGTAAGATCCCGTTTACCACCTGTTACCATACGCGCTATCCGCAATATTTGCGTGCCCGTTTACCCGTGCCGGAACGCGTTACCTACTCGTTGCTCCGCCGTTTTCATAATGGCGGCGATGGCGTGATGGTGGCAACTGAAGCTCTAGCGAGCGAGTTGCGGGCTGTTGGGTTTGATAATCTGATGATCTGGTCGCGCGGCGTTGATATGGAGCTATACCGTCCGCGGGATGAAAAGGTACTTGATGTTGAAGGGCCGATTTTTCTGTGCGTTGCGCGGTTGGCGGTTGAAAAAAATCTCGATGCTTTTTTAAAGCTCGATTTGCCGGGTACGAAAGTGATGGTGGGCGATGGTCCCGATCGCGACAGGCTCGAAGCCGCCTATCCTGATGCACGGTTTTTAGGTGCAAAATTTGGTGAGGAATTGGCCGAGATTTATGCCGCTGCCGATGTGTTTGTCTTTCCAAGCCGGACCGAAACCTTCGGTCTTGTGTTACTAGAAGCCTTGGCCTCCGGCGTGCCCGTGGCATCGTTCCCCGGCGAGGGATTATTGGCGGATATTGAATTGGCAGAAGCCGGCGTTTTAAACGAAGATTTGGCGGTGGCTGCCCGTGCAGCGATGACACTATCGCGAGAGCGATGCCGCGCTTTTGCGGCGCGATACTCTTTTGAGCGTTCGACGACGCAATTTATTGAGAATGTAAGAAGCTCATTGGGGTGATTTTTGCCGTCATTGCGAGCGATGAGCGAAGCAACCCAGTTGGTGGTGATTAAGAAGGCGCGGTGGTGATATTGCGCTGTTATGGTTTTCCGCTAGCTGGTTTGCTTCGCGTTCGCTCGCAATGACGGGTAGGGGGTTGCTTCGCGAAACGTTCTTCACCTCGCAATGACGGTTATGGCATAAAAAAACAGGCCGGGTTTCCCCGGCCTGTTTCTGTTTGTTTAAACAGATGAACTTCTTAGAAGTCCATGCCGCCCATGCCGCCGCCTGGGCCGCCCATTGGCATTGCAGGCTTATCCTTTGGCGTCTCAGCGATCATGGCTTCTGTCGTGATCAAGAGACCAGCAACCGATGCTGCATCCTGAAGGGCTGTGCGAACAACCTTTGCAGGGTCAACGATACCAGCCGTGAGCATGTCGACATATTCTTCGGTCTGCGCATTGTAGCCGAAGGTCTGCGACTTGTTCTCGTTGATCTTGTTGACGACGATAGAGCCTTCAACGCCAGCGTTTTCAACGATCTGACGGATTGGGGCTTCGAGAGCCTTCATCACGATGTTGATGCCGGCCTGAACGTCTGGATGATCGGACTTGAGCTTGGAAACCGCTGCCTTGGCGCGGAGAAGAGCCGTACCGCCGCCTGGGACGATGCCTTCTTCAACCGCTGCGCGCGTTGCATTGAGCGCGTCATCAACGCGATCCTTCTTTTCCTTCACTTCGATTTCCGTCGCACCGCCGACGCGGATCACGGCAACACCGCCTGCGAGCTTAGCAAGACGCTCCTGGAGCTTCTCGCGGTCGTAGTCGGAGGTGGTTTCTTCAACCTGTGCCTTGATCTGGCTGACGCGGCCTTCGATGTCTTTCTTCTTGCCAGCGCCGTCGATGATCGTGGTGTTTTCCTTGTCGATACGCACCTTCTTGGCGCGGCCGAGCATTGGAAGCGTTACGCTCTCAAGCTTGATGCCGAGGTCTTCCGCAATCATTTCACCAGCGGTGAGGATCGCGATGTCTTCGAGCATGGCCTTACGGCGATCGCCGAAGCCTGGAGCCTTGACGGCTGCAACCTTGAGGCCGCCACGGAGCTTGTTGACGACGAGGGTCGCAAGCGCTTCGCCTTCAACGTCTTCGGCGATGATGAGCAATGGCTTGCCGGTCTGCACAACCGACTCGAGCACTGGCAACATGGCCTGCAACGAGGAGAGCTTCTTCTCGTGAATGAGGATGTAGGGATCGTCGAGTTCGACGGTCATCTTGTCCGCGTTCGTGATGAAGTAGGGCGAGAGATAGCCACGGTCGAACTGCATACCTTCAACGATATCCACTTCGGTTTCAGCGGTCTTGGCTTCTTCAACCGTGATAACGCCTTCGTTACCAACCTTCTGCATGGCGTTTGCAATCATCTTGCCGATGAGCGCGTCGCCGTTTGCCGAGATCGTGCCGACCTGGGCTACTTCGTCGGTGGACTTCACCTTCTTGGCGCGAGCCTTGATGTCCTTGATTGCTACTTCGACAGCCATGTCGACGCCGCGCTTCAAATCCATTGGGTTCATGCCGGCGGTGACATACTTCACGCCTTCGCGAACGATGGCTTGAGCCAGAACGGTTGCGGTTGTGGTGCCGTCGCCAGCGATGTCGTTCGTCTTGGAAGCGACTTCGCGCAGCATCTGTGCGCCCATATTTTCGAACTTGTCTTCAAGCTCGATGTCTTTTGCAACGGTGACACCGTCCTTGGTGATGCGCGGTGCGCCGAAGGACTTGTCGATAACGACGTTACGGCCTTTCGGGCCGAGCGTTACCTTGACGGCGTTGGCGAGAATGTCGACGCCGCGCAGCATGCGGTCGCGGGCATCAGAGCCGAAGTGAACGTGTTTGGCAGCCATAGTGATCTGCTCCTTTAAGAGTAAAAAATGATATAAAAGTGGAAAGGGTCGAAAGGCTTACTTGCCGATCACGCCCATGATGTCGGATTCCTTCATGATCAGAAGGTCCTGGCCATCAATCTTGACTTCCGTTCCCGACCACTTGCCGAAAAGGACCTTGTCGCCCTTCTTGACGTCGAGCGGAACGAGCTTGCCGCTTTCATCGCGGGCGCCGGTGCCGACGGCGACGATTTCGCCTTCTTGCGGCTTTTCCTTGGCGGAGTCTGGAATAATGATGCCACCCTTGGTCTTTTCCTCAGAATCGAGGCGGCGGACGACCACACGGTCATGCAGCGGACGAAATTTCATGGTTCGCTTCCTTTGTCGTTAATCGATGCAGTCTTTGGCAATTGCCAGAATGCGGTGGTGTTAGCACTCACCTTTAAGGAGTGCTAACATGCGAGGCTTGAGATAGGTGTGGGCTGGGAGCGTGTCAAGGAGCAGCCCAGCAATTTTCTGCCAGGAAGAGTCAATTCGTTGATAATTTTGGCTTATTTTGCCTGAGCAGCAGAAAAGAGCCCGCCATAATAAGGGCGGCGCCGATATAGACGGTCGGTTCCGGCCATTCGGCAAAGATCACAATGCCGATGAGGCTCGCCCAGATCAGGTTGGTGTAATCGACCACGCCGATTCGGGCGGCAGGCGCGGCACGCAGCGCCAGCGCCATGGCGAATTGACCGCCAGTACCCAAGGCGCCAATCAGGAGGACCAGCGGCCAATCGGCCATGATGGCCTCAAAGGGCGAGCCAATAACGAAGGCGATCGGTACTATGATGGCCGCCGTCAGCACGTTTTGCAGGACGACGATGGAGCCTATGGCATCGCTCCCCGTCCGCGCTCTGAGAAGCACGCCCGATAGCGCATAGGTGCCGGCCGAACCGAGGGCAGCCAAAATGCCAAGCCAACTTCCGGCCATGCCGAGCGGCGAAAATCCTTTGCCGAGTGCGATGACCATGACGCCGACAAAGCTGATCACAATCGCCAAGGCTGTCGACGGGTGCACTTTTTCCGACAGAAGGATGCGGCCAAACAGCGCCATGAAGATTGGCGATACATAGGTGACCACCATGGTTTCGACGATTGGCAAGGCGGCGAGCGCGTAGAAAAACAGATAGCTGGTCAAGGCGAAGAAGACAGCGCGGATGGAATGCGCTTTGATCATGTCGAAATTCGGTAGCGGCGGGCGCAAGATGAGGGTCGTCAGGCTCGACCAGAAGACGCCCGAAACATAGCGGATCGCGACAACATCAATGGTGGCGTGCCGCATGCTGAGTTCCTTGGCGACACCATCAAGGCTTGTCAGCAAAAACACGCCGAGGCAGGCCAGCAGAATGGGGCCTGCGGAAAGATCGTGACGCAAAGCGGGCTTCATGCTGCAGTCGTTTCTGTCAGCCGCAAATGATAGCCAAATTCAAAGGTGCTGGCGGCATCGTGGAGCGCGCGGATGCCCGGCAGGCGCACAAAACCTTGTTTTTCATAAAAGCGATGGCCTGCAACAAACCGCGTATCCGTCCACAGCACGATGGAATGCAGGTTCGAATGGCGCGCCCAATCAAAAGCGGTTGCCAGTAAGGATTGCGCAACGCCGCTGCCGCGCCAGTGATGGGCGAGATAGACTTTGAACAGCTCCGCTTCGCCCGCATGATGCGTCGGGGTGATCGCAATCGAGCCTGCGATGCTAGTCGTTGTCGCGTCCTTCACCACCCAAAGCATGCCGCCTTTGCGCGAGTAATAGGTCGCAGGGGCTTGAAGCTCGGGAAACTCGTCCGGCACGAAAGGGCAATTCTCATAATCGGCGAAAATGCGCGCAATCAGCGCGGCCATGCCTTGGCCATCGGCATCAGTGGCGGGAGTGAGCGTCAAAGAATCGGGGAGCGCGTGGGCAGACATGAAAAGGGCGGGTCCTGATAAAGCCCGCCCTTGTGACACGAATAGATGACAATCGGAAGATGTTACCTGCTATGCGAAACCGCCGTCATCCGATCCGCTATCAAAGGAGCTATCGTCATAGGACGCGTCTTGATAGCCGCTATCGGCTTGGCTGTTATCGGATGAACCCCAATCGGCTTGGGTCGGTGGGGTTGGGACGGAAGATCCGTAAGTGTTCACGGTTTCATAAACCGTTTCATTGACGATGGTTTCGCCGCCCATGCCATACCCGCCTGCTGAACCATAGCCACCAAAGCCGCCGCCATAGCCGCCGCCATAGCCGCCGCCTGAATGAAACAGCGACGAGATGCCTTGGTAGAGCAAAGCGCCGCCGGCCACGCCTGCGGCCGTTGTCATCGCGCTTTGCAAGAAGCCGCCGCCGCCCATGCCGCCCATCGGTGCTTGTGGGGTGTAGGTTGGCTGCGGGGCATAGGCCGGTTGCGGTGCGTAGCCGGGCTGGGCCGCTGGCCGAGTTTGCCCCCATACGCCCGGTGTGGGCTGCGGTTGGGGTGCAGCACCAACGGAGGGCAGGCCGCTGGCCGTTTTGCCGCCACCAAAGAGCGAGGCACCGACACCACCGAGAAAGCTTTGCGCGGGCTCGGCTTTGGCCTGTTCAAGGGCCGCGATCTTGCCTTCAAGCTCGTGCAAGCGGGTATCGGCGGCTTTGAGCGCTTGTTCCTGCAGCAAGACGGCTTGCGCCAGCAGATAGGGGGCGTAAGGCTGCTCGCGCACGGTGGATGTAATCAAGGCCTCGGCCTCAGGATCGCGCGGGGCCGCGCTTGCGGTGCGGATACGGTCAAAGAGCGATGTGAGCAGCTGCTTTTCGTCTGAATTCATGATCTGGGACTCCCTTATGCCCTTTATATAGGGTGGAGTGTCGCGACAAACCATGGCGGCTTTGTGACAAATTGGTTAGGTGGCGGGCGCTGCATACGCGCCTATTTAAACGGCTCCATGCCCGCGCGGGCCAAGCCATCCACCTCTTCGTTTTCCAAATGTCCGGCATGGCCTTTGACCCAGTGAAAGGTCACCTCATGGCGTTGGACGGCTTCGTCCAGCCTCTGCCACAGATCGACATTTTTGACGGGTTTTTTATCGGCGGTTTTCCAGCCATTGCGCTTCCAACCATGTATCCATTGCGAGATGCCTTGTTTGACATATTGGCTGTCGGTCCACAGATCGACGGTGCATGGGCGCTTGAGCGATTCAAGGCCCATAATCGCGGCCATCAATTCCATGCGGTTATTGGTGGTAAGCTGCTCGCCGCCATTTAACGTTTTGCGCGCCTCGCCATAGATCATCAACACGCCCCAACCGCCGGGGCCCGGATTACCGGAGCAGGCACCATCGGTGAAAAGCGTTACGCGGTTTGGTGTCGAGGCGTCGTTCATGCGTCAAGCGCCATAATCGCTCGCCTTTTGCGAGGACTGGAAGAAACGCAATTTTTTATAATATTCGAGCGGGTCTTTGGGTTTCACCAAAGCGCCCGGTGGCACGTTGAGCCAATCAACCAGACGCGTGAGCATGAAGCGCAAAGCCGCACCCCGACACAAGATGGGAAGCGCTTCTATTTCATCGTCGTTTAAGGGGCGTATCGCGCGATAGCCCGCAATCATCGCACGGCCTTTGGTGATGTTGAACGAGCCGTCCTTTTCAAAGCACCACGCATTCAATCCGATGGCTAAATCATAGGCGTAGAAATCGGTGCAGGCGAAATAGAAATCGATGAGGCCGGATAATTCACCTTTCAAGAAGAAGACATTATCCGGAAACAGATCCGCGTGGATAACGCCGCTCGGCAAATGCTTCGGCCAATCTTGCTCAAGCTCGCTCAACGCTTCGCGAGTGGCGAGTTCCAATCCGGGCGTAACAGTATCGGCGCGTTCGCGTGCCGCTTCATAAAGGGGACGCCAGCCATGCACGGTTAAAGCATTGATGCGTTTGCCGTGAAAATCAGCGCCCGCCAGATGGAGCTTTGCAAGAGCCCCACCAACGGCTGCGCAGTGTTGCACGGTTGCGTTGTTAACGCCGACGCCTTCGAGAAAGGTGACAATGGCCGCGGGGCGACCGGCGAGTGTACCAAGCGCTTCGCCTGCGCGGTTGCGTACCGGCTGCGGGCAATTAATACCCCGCTTTGAGAGATGCTCCATGAGATCGATGAAGAAGGGCAAATCTTCCGCCTTCACGCGCTTTTCATAGAGCGTTAGAATAAAATAGCCCGCCTCGGTATGAAGCAGAAAATTAGAATTCTCGACGCCTTCTGCAATGCCTTTCAGCGCCAGCACGCCGCCAATGTCATAGCCTGCAATAAAGCGTGCCAAATCATCATCGGGGACTTCGGTATAAACGGCCATGGCTTACTCTCCGGCGGCTTGGCGCAATTCGCGCGGTAGAGGAAAGAACATGGTTTCATCCGCCGTTGTGATGGTTTCAACGGTGATGGCAAAGCGCTCGCCGAACGCATCAACAATTTCTTCGACCAAGATATCGGGCGCTGATGCACCTGCCGTAATGCCAATGGTGCGGATGGCACCCAATTCAGACCAGTCAATATCCGCAGCACGATTAACAAGGCGCGCAATCGGTGTGCCTTCGCGCTCGGCTACTTCGCGCAAGCGTTGCGAATTGGAGGAGTTCCATGAGCCTACAACAAACACGGCATCACAGCGGCCTGCGACTTGGCGCACCGCTTCTTGCCGGTTGGTGGTGGCGTAACAAATATCTTCTTTATGGGGCCCGACAATCGACGGGAAACGCGCTTTTAGCGCTTCGACAATTTCGCGCGTGTCATCGACCGATAACGTGGTCTGGGTGACAAAGGCCAAATCGCGCCCTTCAAGATGGGAGAGGGCTTCGATATCGGCGAGAGTCTCAACGAGGATCACCGCACCTTCCGGCAATTGGCCCATCGTGCCGATGACTTCGGGGTGGCCTTTATGGCCGACGAGCAGAATGAGCCGCCCGCGCTTGTGGTGAATTTCCGCCTCGCGGTGGACTTTGGTGACGAGCGGGCAGGTGGCATCAATCGCCAGGAAATTGCGCTTCGTCGCTGCTTCCGGAATCGATTTAGGTACGCCGTGGGCCGAGAAAATGACGGGTGCGGAGGTGTCGGGGATTTCATCGAGCTCTTCGACGAAAATAGCACCTTTCCGCTTCAAATCATCGACGACGAAGCGGTTATGGACGATTTCATGCCGGACATAGACGGGGGCGCCATAGGTTTTCAGCGCGGTTTCCACGACATCAATGGCCCGTACCACGCCCGCGCAGAAGCCACGCGGGGCACAAAGCAGGATCGTGAGCGGCGGTTTGACGGTCATGGCATTCGGACTTTGAACAAAGGGTGACTTGAATCTTTCTGTCTGGGGCGCGACAAGAGGTCAAGCGACGAAAGCGTCTCTGGCCCCGGAACCCCCGTCTTTATGCCGATTAGTGCCGTAATTTTTGATATGGATGATGTGCTGTGCGGCTATGATGTCGAAACGCGCATCGCCTGTTTGGCCGAAATATCGGGCCGGACGCCTGATTTTGTGCGGCAGGCGGTGTGGAGCGGTGACTTTCTGGATCGCTCCGACCGTGGCGAGTTTTCAGCTGCGGCCTATTTACGAGAATTTGGCCGATTGCTGGATTATCCCTTGTCACGGGCCGAATGGGTTTATGCGAGAAAACGCGCAATGCCGCCTTTTTCTGACATGCTGCAGCTCGCTTTATCCCTCAAAGCCCGTTTTCCGGTGGCACTTTTGACCAATAATGATTATTTGGTGGCGGAAACCATTGGCGAATTGTTTCCGGAGATTGTCCCGATTTTTGAGAAAAACCTGTTTGTTTCAGCCGAATTCGGCATGGCTAAGCCCGAGCCGGCCTGTTTCTTGGCCTGTTGCGAGCGATTTAGGGCCGATCCCGTCAAGACCTTCTTCATTGATGATCGGTCAGAGAATGTCGAGGGCGCGAAGCAGGCGGGGCTTATGGGCCATGTGTTTGCGCATCATGCGGGCCTGCTAAAGGCTTTGGCATTACAGGGCGTTAACTTGTAACGCGCGGATTTTCTCGCTAAGCGACGGCAAAGGTCTATGCTCCGCCCCATGATTCCTTTGAAAGGTACGCCATGAACGATGCTGCAAGCCGCTCTGGCGACAAAAAGCCGGACGCCGGTAAATTTACAACCGGTTCGATTAAGCGGCATGTGCTGGTGATGTCGGCGTCAGGCGCGATTGGGTTGATCTCGATTTTTGCCGTTGATCTTTTATCGCTGCTTTACATTTCCTGGCTCGGCAATGTGAATTTTACGGCGGGCGTTGGCTATGCAACGGCGGTGATGTTTTTCTCGACCTCTGCCAATGTAGGCATGATGATCGGGCTTTCGGCGCTGGTGTCGCGTGCGATTGGCGCGCGCGAAATGGATCGGGCCCGCAGGCTTTCGGGTACCACGTCTTTTATATCGGCTTTTGCCTCACTGCTGGTATCGGCTCTTATCCTGTTTACGCTGCATCCGCTTTTGACTCTGATGGGAGCAACAGGCGACACGCATGATGTGGCCTACCGGTTTTTGCTGATTGCGATGCCTTCCAATGTGTTTTTAGGATTTGGCATGGCGCTCTCGGGCGTGTTGCGCGCGGTGGGTGATGCGCGGCGCTCGATGTTTGTTACGCTTTCGGGTGGTATTGCTTCGGCGATTGTTGATCCGATTTTGATTTTCGGGTTGGGGCTCGGTACCGACGGTGCCGCGATTGCTACCATTATCTCGCGCCTTGTATTTTGCGCCGTTGGTTTTTATGGCGCGGTGAAGGTGCATGATTTGGTGCGCCGTCCGACTGGCCTGCAGATTATCGAAGATTTTGGGCCGCTGTTTGGCATTGCCTTGCCAGCCGTTCTCACCAATTTGGCGGGGCCCGTTGCGGGCGCTTTTATGACCGCGGTGCTTGCCCCTTATGGCGATGAGGCCGTGGCGGCGAATGCGATTATCACGCGGTTGGTACCTGTGGCGTTTGGCTCTGTCTTTGCGCTATCGGGCGCAGTAGGGCCCATCATCGGGCAGAATTTGGGCGCGCGGAATATTGGCCGTGTGCGTAAAACGCTCATCGATAGTTTGATGATCGCCACGCTTTCGGTTGTGGTGGCATGGGTGATTTTGGCGCTGGCGCGCAACGGGATTTCTTACATCTTCCATGCGAAGGAGGAGACGGCGGATCTCGTCTCGTTCTTCTGTATTGTCATTGCCGGAACGTGGATTTTTCACGGCGCGCTGTTTGTGGCGAATGCGTCGTTTAACAATCTTGGCGCGCCTGCGCTGGCCACCGCGTTTAATTGGGGCAAATCAACCGTCGGCACCATTCCCTTCGCGCTGATTGGCGTGCAGATTGCGGGTGCTAAAGGGGCTTTGATCGGCCAAGGCATAGGCGCGATTTTATTCGGCATTGGTGGTGTTTATGCAGCGTTTCATGTTGTGGCGCGCATTGAGCGACGTTGGAATAGTGAGAAGGCTTAACGGGCGGGGGAGTTGCATCCATGATGACCTATCAGGAATGGGTTAAAATCGTCGAAGGCAGTGAAGCCATGCGGAACGTTGGCAAACGCTTTGGCCTCGATGATGCGATGCTGCGCAAAGGCATTGAGGCTTTGATGCCAGCGGCCTTTATGGGGGCGTTTCCATCGGCGCCAGCGTTTAACGCTTCGATCCCCAATCCGTTTCAACACGTCTTCGAAAGTGATGAAGCCAAGAAGGCGGTGGCGCGGCAGGCTGAAATGCTGTCCGGCATTCATAAAACGATTTTAGAAGACATGATGCCGGCGCTCGCTACCGCGATGGCCGACGCCATGCAAAAATTTTCATCCGGTGAAAGCTCGGCAACAGGCGAAAATCCGGCACAAGATTTTGGTGTGGCGATTGGCGGCATGATGGCTTCAATGATGGGGCTTAACCCGGAGCCCGCCAAAGCGCCCGAGCCCGATGTGGCAACCCAAGGCATGGAAATGTTTCAGACCTGGATTAAGGCCGGGCAATCGGCCCAGGCTGATTATCTCAAAGCCATGCAATCGGTGATGAACAAGACCACCGACGCCGATTAAGGCTGGCCGGTTAAAGCGGCAATCGACACGGCATCATGGCTTTCAATCAGCATATGCGTGATCTGGAAGAGGGAAAGCATGATAATGCCCAAGAGAATAAGCGATAAAACAGCATGCTGCAGCGCCGCGGCTTGCGTTGTTTGATCGTTTGTTTTGGCCAGTTTATGCATGGGACATTATCCGTAACATCATGGGCGCTACCCTTGATTTGATACGGTTAACCGAAGGGAAATATGGCGGCTAAAATGCAAGCCTCCACGCCTCTATTCGGTTTTATGGTAAACCAATTTTATTCAATTTATTTCGGATTGCGCAGAACGACGATATTGCCCATCAACACGAAGCCCAATCCCAATAGGGCAGGAAGCGTCCATTGATAGCCTTCCAATAAGGTTGATAAGACGAGTGCAATGACGGGATAGAGCACGGTAGAATAGCTGGCCCGTGCAGCGCCGATGCGGCCAAGCAAAGTAAGATAGCTTGCAAAGGCGATGACCGATCCGAACATCGCCAAAAAGACCAATGCACTCCAATAGGAAACGGTCCATTCAATCGTAAAGCTGCCGCCTTCAAGGACGATAAAGGCCGCCATTCCAAGGATACCATACACCATGCCCCAGAGGGCGGAGGAGAAGACCGAAACGCCGCTGCGTTGAACGGACGCCGCGATGATATTGCCGCCGCAAAACGAAAGCGTGCCAAGCAGGCAATAGATCAATCCTTGAACGGCGACGTAACCAAAAGGTTGGCCGATAATTTGCGGTGCGAACATGAGGCCGCTGCCGATTGCCCCGATCAATCCGCCAATGGCGAGCCGTGTGCTTGGCCGTTTGCGGGCGAGGAGAGCACCTAAGAAGAGATTGATAATGGAGGCCAACGAAAACACGACGGCCAAAAGCCCTGTCGGCGTTGTGAGGCCGGCATAGTAAAAAAAGATAAAATTGCTGGAAAATAACAGCGAACCCAACACGGCAAAGCGGAGATGCATGGCAAGCGGAAAGACGATGCGGTCTTTCCGGATGAGAACGAGGGGCAGCATCAAGACGAGTGCGACGCAAAAGCGCCAAAGCACCGACACTTCAGGCGCAACCACGCCCAATTGAAGGCGTAGCGCGATCCAGGTTGAACCCCATATCACAACGACAAGACCGTAAAGCGAATAGTCGAGCCGTGTCATGGCAACGGCCGATGGGTTGGAAGATGTCATGATGGGTTTAGCGATAGGCTAGCGATTTAAAAACAGGTTTGACGCTGTTTTTCCAATCGCCGCGGTAATGCGCGAGCAATTCATCCGATTGCGTTTTTCCCGTTTCGATAATCCGATCAAGCGGCTCGAGAAAAACGGTTTCGTCGACACCTTGCGGTGACAGCTTCGCGCGACGCTCCAGACCATAGCGTGAAATTTTGAGCACTTCACGCGCAAGCTCGCGCAAAGAGTGGCGTTTCACGCTCGTCTGCAGCCCGTCGCGCGGCACATCCCGACGTAAGATATGGCGGTCTTCATGGGTCCAATGCTTGACCATGTCCCATGCCGCATCCAGCGCGGTGTCGTCATAAAGCAAGCCCACCCAAAAAGCAGGCAGCGCATTAAGCATCGGCACGGGGCCTGCATCCGCTCCGCGCATTTCGAGATATTTCTTCAAACGCACTTCGGGAAACAGTGTGGAGAGGTGGTTTACCCAATCCGACAGAACAGGTTTTTCGCCCGGAAGGGCGGGGTGTTTGCCTGCCAGCAAATCTCTAAAGGAAGTTCCGGCGACATCGATATAGGTTTCACCGCGCTTGATGAAATACATCGGCACGTCCAGCGCCCATTCAACATAGCGATCAAAGCCCATGCCGCCTTCAAAGGCGAAAGGGATCATGCCCGAGCGATTATTATCGGTATCGAGCCAGATATGCGAACGCATGGATTGAAAACCATTGGGCTCGCCTTCGGTGAAGGGCGAATTCGCAAAGAGGGCCGTGGCTAAAGGCTGTAACGAAACCGATGTTCTGAGCTTCTTCACCATATCGGATTCAGAGGCGAAATCGAGGTTCACCTGAACCGTTGACGTGCGGTACATCATATCAAGCCCACGCGTGCCGACTTTGGGCATATAGCGCGTCATGATGGCATAGCGCCCCTTCGGCATTACGGGCGTCTCGGCGCGTGTCCAGAGCGGGCTCATGCCGAGGGCTAAAAAGTGAATGCCAAGCTCATCGCCCACTTCAAGTGCACATTTCAAATGCGCGTCGAGCTCGGCGGCGGTTTGGTGGATATTTTCAACGGCAGCGCCTGAAAGCTCGTATTGCCCGCCAGGCTCAAGCGAAATCGCGCCACCGCCTTTGGCATCAAAAAGACCGATGATTTTATCGCGATCGAAAATAGGGTCCCAACCAAGACGTTCTTGCATGCCTTTGAGCAGCGCTTCAATGCCGCGCGCGCCTTCGTAGGGAACGGGTTCGTTGGTGCCCGGCCGGAAGGGGAATTTTTCGTGCTCGGTGCCAATGCGGAATTTTTCGCGTGGCTTTGATCCGCCCTCTAAATAGGCGACCAGTTCGTCACGGCTTTCAATTGGCGTGGTATCGGAAATATCGCGGGCCATTGGTACTCTCAATCGTCCGGGCACCGTTTGGGTGCCGGGAAGGGCTCAATAGGGGCGTTGCCGCAAAGAGGCAATCATTTCATGCGCCAATCGCCCAAAACGGCTTGCACCAGTGCAAAGGCGGCGACGCCTGCGGTATCGGCGCGCAAGATGCGTGGCCCAAGCGACAGCCGCGTGACAGAGGGTAATTTTAAGAGCTCGGCGCGTTCCTCGCTCGAAAATCCGCCTTCCGGGCCGATTAAGACGCCGATGGGGCCGCGCTTGGCCGCTTGCAAGGCTGCGATGGGATCCTCCCCCTCCGCCCGTTCATCGCAAAAGATCAAGGTTCGGGCGCTGTCCCATTGGGCGAGGAGGGCGTCGAGCTTTATTTCCGGGGCAAGGTCCGGCACGTGCAGCACGCCGCATTGTTCGGCCGCCTCGATGATATTGGCCCGCATCCGCTCCTCGTTGAGACGCGAAAACTGCGTATGTTTGGTAATCACCGGAACGAGCCGGCTTGCCCCCATTTCCACCGCTTTTTGCACGAGATAATCAAGGCGCGCGGTTTTGATGGGCGCAAATAGATAGTCGATATCGGTGCGTTCGGGCTGCGGCCGTGTTTGCTTGACGAGGGCAAGGACGGCGGATTTTTTGTCGGCTTTGTCGATTTGGCCAAGCCATTCGCCGTCGCGGCCATTAAACAGCAAGATAACATCGCCGATACCAAGACGCAGAACGGTGATCAGATAATGGCTGGCTTCGCGGTTAAGCGTGACGGAGGCGGCGCCGTCCAAGTCCGATTCGACAAAAAGCCGCTTGGTTCTGAAATCATAGTCGGGCAAATGGACACTCCGGATCAGGTTCTATACCGCCATCGTATCGCCACATAGCATAGATAATCAGCGATGTTGAAGGCCAAGCGGTTGATCCAACAACAATCTAGCTGTTAGAAAAGGCGCCATGAACGAATCAGTGTCGCAGCTCCTCTCTCTCTTCGGTTCACGCCGTCTTTGGCGTGCGGGCGCGGCATTTGCGTGCCTAAGCGCCATTGGATTGGCAGGTTTTGCCAATGCGGCGGAAGATCCTTGCGTCGGATTGACCAAGATTTTGGGCGACCGTGGCCAACTCATGCAACATATTCAATCGTTCCAATCTAAAAAACCGACGGCTGAAGAAGCGTGCGATGCGTTCACCAAGCTTTCAAAAATCAATATCACGACTGTTGGTGCACTGGATCGCGACGGGGCATGGTGCCGTGCACCCGATACGCTTGCGCCCAATCTAAAAGGTCAACAGGCGCAGATTGAAGCGGCAAAAGCCAACGCGTGCAAGATTGCAGAGCAGCAGAAAAAGGCGCAAGCTACCGGTGGTGCACAAGCACATCAGCCTTTGGGCGGTGCCGATGACATTGTTGGCGGCGCGGTGAAGCTGCCGCAGGGCGCGCTCTAATTGAGTGCTTCGACCACTCCCGCCATCCCTGATGCCAAAAAGGGCAATTGGGTTGATACAAAGTCGCCCGTGTGGCTGCAGCCTTATTTACGATTGGCACGGATAGATCGTCCGATCGGCTGGTGGCTCTTGGTACTGCCGTGCTGGTGGTCAACCGTGATGGCCGCTGATCTTGCGGGCAAGGCAGTACCTGATCTTATGCTGATGGCGCTGTTTTTCATCGGCTCCGTTGCGATGCGTGGTGCAGGCTCAACCTATAATGATATTGCCGATCGTAACCTTGACCAGAAAGTCGAGCGAACCCGCAATCGACCTGTCGCGAGCGGTGCGGTTAGCGTTTTGCAAGCGACTTTGTTTTGCGGTTTGCAATGTTTAATCGGGCTTGCGGTTCTGCTTTCGCTCAATGGATTTTCCATTGTGCTTGGTTTTTGTTCCATGCTTCCCGTGTTGGCCTATCCGTTTATGAAGCGGATCACCTCTTGGCCTCAGGCGGTGCTGGGGCTCGCTTTTTCATGGGGCGCTTTGATGGGGTGGGCTGCTGTGTTTGGCTCGCTCGGTGTGCCAGCGCTTTGCCTGTATGGTGCCGCGATTTTTTGGACCATGGGGTATGACACCATCTATGCCATTCAAGATATCGAAGATGATGTCTTGGCCGGCATACGGTCGACCGCGCTTTTATTCGGCAAAGCCACGCCCATGGCCGTTGGCGGATTTTATGGGGTAACCATTCTTCTTTTAGGTGCCGCGGTTTGGGCGGCCAATTTGGGTGTTTTGGCTGGTTTTGGGGTGATTTTGTTCGCTATTCACCTCATTTGGCAGGTGAAACGGCTCGATATTGCGGATGGGACAGGCGCTTTGCGGCTTTTCCGCTCCAATCGCGATGCCGGACTTATCCTTTTGGTAGGGCTTGCGCTTGATGCTGCAGTGCGGCATTTCGGAGCATAGACGTTTTTTGATGCGTTTTGCCGCATGAAGGCAACGTTTAAGGACAAGCAACCATCCAAAGCCGATCAAACCAGCGGAATTTAGCCATGACCGACACCCAAAAAGCGACAGACAGCCAACAATTGCTCCACCTTGTGTTTGGTGGCGAGCTTGTTGATTTGGACAGCGTGACGTTTAACGACCTTTCGAGGCTCGACATTGTCGGCATTTTCCCCAATTATGCCACCGCACAAGCGGCCTGGAAGGCTAAGGCACAGGCAACGGTAGATAATGCGCAGATGCGATACTTCATTGTTCATCTCCATCGTTTGCTTGACCCGCACACCCATGCGCATGGTTGAGCGCTTAGGAATGATGTTTTAAAATCGAATGTTAAAAGCAATCTCCCGATTTCCATTGATTCAAGCCACAATCGGGTTGCTTCTTGCTGCCTATCTTAAGCTTGTGCGGATGACGACGCGCTTCTCCTATGAGCCGTCGAACATGATTGACCAATTAAAGGCCAACACGCCCTTTATTGCGGCCATTTGGCATGGTCAAAATTTTATGATCACGCTGACGATGTGGAAAGATGCCCCCGTCTCTGTATTGATCACGCGCCATGGCGATGGCGGTGTTGTTGCCAAAGCCTGCGAAGCGATGGGGATTAAACCCATTCGCGCCTCGGGAGGCGATCAACGCAAGCTTGAACGCAAAGGCGGTGCCGCAGGATTGCGCGCCATGATCAAAGCTCTCGATGGTGGCGATATTGTTGTGATGACACCGGATGTGCCGAAAGTGGCGCGCGTATCGGGATTAGGTATTATCGCTTTGGCGCGTTTGTCGGGTCGTCCGATTATTCCGATTGTCGTTGCCACCAGCCGCCGCATTGATTTGAACAATTGGGATAAAACGAGCATTTGTTTGCCTTTTAGCCGCGGCGTGATGATGATGGGTGAACCTATTCATGTGGCGCGCGATGCCGATGAAGCGATGCAGGAACAAGCTCGCCTAGAGCTCGAAGCCAGTCTCGATTCAATCCATGACTGCGCTTATGCAACGCTTGGCACGGTTGACCCAGGTGCCGCGCTGAAAGTGGCCAATCGATGAGCCGTATACCTTACGGTATTAGCCTTTATAAGGCCGTGACGGATTTAGCGCGTCCGCTTGTTCCGTTTGTGTTGATGGAGCGTACACGGCGCAATAAAGAGGACCGCACGCGGTTAGGCGAGCGCAAGGGCGAAGCATCGCGTGTGCGCCCGAGCGGGCCGTTGATTTGGGTGCATGGTGCAAGCGTTGGCGAGTGTTTGTCCTTGCTCCCTTTGGTCGAGGAATTGGTGCATCGTGATGTATCGGTTCTCGTCACATCAGGAACGGTAACATCGGCCAATGTGTTGGCGCGCCGGTTACCGGAAGGGGCGACGCATCAATATATTCCGCTTGATCTTTCACTCTATGCCCGACGCTTTATGGATCATTGGCGTCCGGATCTGATTGTGTTTGCTGAATCAGAAATATGGCCCAATCTTTTAACCGAAGCGGCCGAACGCTCCATTCCGATTGTTCAAGTCAATGCACGCCTCTCGGATCGCAGCTTTCGTCGATGGCGTGGTTTGCCAAGTTTGGCGAAATTTCTTTTTTCGCGATTTGATTTATGCCTCGCGCAAACCCAACAAGATGCCGAGCGATTGGTAAAGCTTGGTGCCTCGCGTGTGACGGTAACGGGTAATCTTAAATTTGATGCGATGCCACCACCGGCAGCGCCTTTAATGGTATCGGGCATTGAAGCGATGATTGGCGCGCGCCCTGTTTGGTTGGCGGCATCGACCCATGCGGGCGAAGAGGCGATGATCATCGAGGCGCATCGGATGATCGTTGAACAGTTCCCCGATCTTCTGACGATTATCGCGCCGCGTCACCCTGAGCGGGGCCGTGAAATTGCGAGCCTTGTTGCTCGTTCGGGGTTAAGCGCATCACAGCGTTCGCTGGGTCTATTGCCCGACAGCGCCACGGATATTTATGTAGCCGATACGATTGGTGAATTGGGCCTGTTTTATCGGGTTGCACCGCTTGTGTTGCTCGGCGGATCTTTGGTGCCGCATGGTGGACAAAATCCGATAGAGCCCGCAAAGCTCGGGGCCGCATTGTTGCATGGCCCACATGTGCATAATTTTGAGGAAGTCTATGCGGCGATTGATGCCGCGCAGGGTGCTACGCTTGTGCGGGATAGCGAAGATTTAGCGTGGGCTGTCACATCGCTCTTAACCGATACAGCCGAGCTTCGTGCCAGCGCTCGGCGTGCGAATGAAGCGGTGATCGGCGTTGGCGGTGCCTTGCAAAGAACGATGGCGGAGATTGCGCCTTATCTTCTCAAAATGCATTTGGGAGCCTAGCGGTGCGGTGTAACCATCAGGATGGTCCTGCATGCTAAAAGCGCCTGAATTTTGGTGGCGTCCACAAGGGGGCTTGGCGTTGAGCCTTTCGCCCTTCGCACTGCTTTATGGCTGGGTCGTGGCCGCGCGCATGAAACGCGCGGGCGAAGCGATCAATGTTCCGGTGATTTGCATTGGCAATTTGATTGCAGGTGGTGCGGGTAAAACGCCTACGGCGATTACGCTTGCCAAGGCGCTGCAGGCTTTGGGTAAACATCCTGTCTTTTTGAGCCGTGGTTATGGTGGACGCTTGGCGGGTCCGCTTGCGGTTGACGCTACAACGCATTCCTCGAAAGAGGTTGGCGATGAGGCGCTGTTGCTGGCCAAAATTGCGCCGACCATGATTGCGCATGATCGTTTAGCCGGTGCGCGGTTTGCGGCCGAGCGGGGCGATGTCATCATCATGGATGACGGGTTTCAAAACCCTGCCGTTCATAAGGATTGTTCAATTGTTGTAGTGGATACGGGCCAGTTGATCGGCAATGGGTGGTGCCTTCCAGCCGGGCCGTTGCGGGCTCCGATGAAGGCGCAATGGGCGAAGGCGGATCTCTGTTTGTTGATCGGTGAGGATCACGATGACACAGAGGCTTTTATCGACCAGATTCCGGTGCCGGTTTATCGCGGAAGAGTGGTGCCTCAGGCCTCGCAGGCCAATGCGCTTAAATCGCTGAATGTGTTCGCGTTCGCAGGCATTGGCAGGCCGGATAAATTTTTTACCACGCTCGAAGAAGCAGGAGCGGTTTTGCGGGAAAGGCGATCTTTCCCCGATCATTATCGATACACAGCCTCTGATATCGACTCGATTATTTCGGAAGCATCAGCCCAATTTTTAATACCTGTAACGACCGCCAAAGATGCGGTGAAAATTGCCGAAGTTTCGCCGGATGCGTTGAGCACGATCCGTGTTTTGGATGTGACGCTTCAGATTGAAGACATGGATGAATTGATCAGCACGGTCATTAAAAAGAACCGCTAAGATTTATTGCGGATTTTTAGCACCGATCGAGATCAATACCGCGTCGCGCGTGGCATAGGCTTGTTGCTTTTCAACATTCCAATAGCGCAATTCTTCCAGCGGAATTTGAACGCCTGTGACGGCGCAGCGAACAAAATGTCCGGGGCGCAGCACTTTAAGATCGCCATCGAGATATTCGACAACGGCTTCGCCGGGCATGAGAGGGGCGCGTTCAAAACGGTTCATGGTGCGTTGCTATCATTAAACCGGGCTTTTTGGCAATGAAGTCGAACGCCTCAATCGGCGTGAACCGCCACGTTACCATCGCTAAAGACGAGGGTGAGGGCGTTTTTAGGCTGGACGGTGTCGGCCGAACGGACGGGTTTTCCGCTGGCATCCAGCACCAAGGCATAGCCGCGATCCAAGACGCCCTGATAGCTGAGGCTGGTCAAAAGCTGGCTGGCGGTGCTGAGCCGTGAGCGCCGACGATCGAGCAGAACGGCCAAGGCGCGGGTGGATCTCGACGAAAGATCGCGAATGGTTTGGCGCTGGCGGTCGAGGTTTTGCCGCTCGGTACGCAGGGAAGCACCTTGGGAGGCGATAAGGCGCTGGCCTAAGCCATCAAGACGCGCGCGCAGCGCAGCCACACGGGCTTGCGGCGAAAGGCGGATCAGCCGCCTTGCGGCGTCCGTGAGCAGGCTTCTGTGGCGCGCGGCATTGCGCTCTAGCCCGCGTCCGAGTTTGGAGGCGGCGAGATCCAAACGCTGGCGCGGCACGGCGACCAACGCATCAAGCGTTGGCAGAGCGCGACTGGCCGAGCGCAGATCCGACTTACGGCGATCCAATAAACGGCGCACCGCGAGATGCAGGCGACGGCCGAGATCGGCGGTTGTGGATTCAAGATCGGCGCGAACCGGTACGGCCATTTCAGCGGCGCCCGTGGGCGTCGGCGCGCGACGGTCGGCGGCGTAATCGATTAGCGTCCAATCGGTTTCGTGGCCGACAGCGGCGATGAGCGGGATCATGCTGTTGGCAGCGGCGCGAACAACGATCTCTTCGTTAAAGCTCCAAAGGTCTTCGAGCGAACCGCCGCCGCGCGCTACGATCAAAAGATCAGGGCGCGGAATGGGGCCGTTATCGGGCAGTGCATTGAAGCCTTCAATGGCGTTGGCAATCTCGGCGGCGCTGGTCTCACCCTGGACACGCACGGGCCACACCACAACATGGCGCGGAAAGCGGTCGGCCAAGCGATGCAGAATATCCCGAATAACCGCGCCTGTTGGCGAGGTGATCACGCCAATGACCTGCGGCAAGAAGGGTAAAAGCTGCTTGCGAGCGTCGGAGAAGAGGCCTTCGGCGGCTAATCGTTGGCGGCGTTCTTCCAATTGCGCGAGCAACGCGCCGACGCCTGCGGGCTCAAGCGATTCAACGACGATCTGATAGCTCGATTTACCGGCAAACGTGGTGATCTTGCCGGTGGCGATGACTTCCATCCCGTCTTCGGGGCGAAATTTGACACGGCCAAACACGCCCTTCCACATCACGGCATCGATTTTGGCGGAGGAATCCTTGATCGAAAAATAGACATGGCCAGAGGAATGGGGCCCGCGATAGCCCGAGATTTCACCCTTGATGCGGACATGGCCGAACTCGCCCTCGATCATGCGCTTTAACGCGCCAGAGAGCTCGGAGACGGACCATTCGGGGGTGTTGGAGGCGAGCAAATCAGACATGGGTCCAGCATAGCGGGCGAATCATGCGTTGGGGAGGGGGCAAGAGCCTTGACCCCATCCCGATTCTCGCGGACACGCAAAGCGGGTGTTCGGTTACGGCGGAGAAGGTTTATGCGGGTCTTGTTGATCGGTTCGGGTGGACGCGAACATGCGCTTGCGTGGAAGCTGGCTCAGAGCCCGCTTTTAGAAGCGCTGTTTATCGCGCCCGGCAATCCCGGCACCGCGCAATGCGGCACCAATGTTGCGCTCAACGTGGCCCATCATGCGGATGTGATCGCGTTTTGTCAGCGCGAGCGGATTGGTCTTGTTGTTGTTGGCCCTGAAGCGCCTTTGGTGGCAGGGTTGGTGGATGATTTGGAGGCCCATGGCATCAAGGCTTTTGGGCCGTCAAAGGCGGCCGCACGGCTTGAGGGATCAAAGGCCTTCACGAAGGAGCTTTGCGTCGAAGCGAATATTCCGACAGCGGCCTATGCGCGGTTTACCGATTGCGAGAAGGCCAAGGCCTATGTGCGGGCGCAGGGCGCGCCTATTGTGATCAAGGCCGATGGCTTGGCCGCCGGTAAAGGCGTTGTTGTTGCCGATACGGTGGATGAGGCGATTGCGGCGGTTGAGGATAATCTTGGTAGCGGCATCGTAGGTGCCGAGATCGTTATTGAAGAATGTATGGTTGGCGAAGAGGCGTCTTTCTTCGCGCTTGTTGATGGGACGAACGCTGTGGCGCTCGCTTCGGCGCAAGATCACAAACGCGTCGGCGACGGCGATACTGGCCCGAATACCGGCGGCATGGGCGCCTATTCGCCTGCACCTGTTGTAACAGCCGAGATTGAAGCGCGCGTGATGGCCGATATCATTCTGCCAACGGTTGCTGCGATGGCCAAGCGCGGCACGCCGTTTAAGGGTGTTTTGTTTGCAGGATTGATGATCACCGAAACCGGCCCGAAGCTGATTGAGTACAATACGCGTTTTGGTGATCCGGAATGCGAAGTGCTGATGCCGCGCTTGAAGAGCGATCTCTTGGCGGCTTTGCTTGCGACCATTGAGGGTCGCTTAACGCCGAGCGATCTTGTGTGGTCGGATGAAGCGGCGTTGACGGTGGTGTATGCGGCCAAAGGCTATCCGGCCAAACCGGAAACGGGAACCACGATCGGTTCGCTCGACAAAGCCACAGCGCTTGAGGGTGTGACGGTGTTTCACGCGGGCACCAAGCTGCGTGAGGACGGCGTGCTCGTTGCCAATGGCGGGCGTGTGCTGGCGGTAACGGGAATGGGCGGCACAATCAGCGAGGCGAAGGCCCGAGCCTATGCGGCTGTGGCGGCGATTGATTGGCCGGGTGGATTTTATCGGTCGGATATTGGTTTTAGGGCGGTTTAAAAAACGAGGGTCGAATAGAGGATATAACCTATTCGACCCTCGTTGATGTCTTGAATTAGAGTTGCGCTAACAGCGCTTCTGCGCCCGAAATATCGGCTTTGCCGGGGCTATCTTCCACGTTGAGGATCTTAACAACGCCGTCTTCGACAAGCATCGAATAGCGTAGCGAGCGGGTGCCCATGCCGAAGGCGTTGCCATCGAGCACAAGGTCAACGGCTTTCGCGAATACCGCGCTGCCATCGGCCAAGAAGCCGATTTTGTCCATCGCGTCATTGGCCTTTGCCCATGCTTTCATCACATGCACGTCATTGACCGATACAACAACCACTTCGTCGACACCCTTGGCCTTGAACGCATCCAGATGGCTTAAATAGCCGGGAAGGTGGTTGTTCTGGCAGGTTGGCGTAAACGCACCTGGTACGGCAAACAAAACAACTTTGCGGCCTTTGAAAATCTGTTCCGTCGTGCGGGCGCTGGGGCCGTCTGCGGTCGGGACGTTAAATGTGAATTCTGGTAGCTTTTGTCCAACGGAAATAGGCATCGAGATCCCCTTAAAGTTATCATGTACTCGCTAAAGATACGGACGAAACCCTTATCGGATTGATCCGGTCTCATCCAGTGACACGGATGTTTCGGTGGCCTGACCCTCTGCGACAAGGGTCACGGTCAGTGAAAGGCCGGCAAGCGTCGCCTTTGTGGGCTTTTCCAGCAGTTTGACGTTCCATAGCATGGCGGATTGCGCGGTGGCATCGCCAAAATACCAGCCATTCGGGCCCTCGACGATGATGTCGGATAGCGGTCGGTTGGCGGCAATAAGCAGGGTATCGGGCGCTTTACTCTCGATCGAGACGAGGCTTGGCCGATCGGACTGGCCGATGATGGAGGGGGCAGGGACGCGGTTTAGAAAGGTTTCTAAGCGTTCCCTGTCGGATGTATTTTCGGTTTCCGGATTAAGCCAAAGGCTGGCTTTGTCGCCCATTGGAACGCAGAGTTCCCCGCAAATGGCAAAGTCCAGTTTGAGGCCAAGGCGAACGGGCTTTGACGGATCTTTTGCCGTGATCAGAACCGGAAATATAACCTGGTCGTGATAGCCGAAGATCGTGCCGGATGGATCGGCTATCCGCTCCGGTAGAGGCCATTTGACCTGCGCCTCGGCAAGGTTGTCGGATGTCGACCAATCAAAGACGGGCGGCAAGCCAGAATCTCCCGGCATCCGCCAATAGGTTTTCACATGGGGGTCCATGGTAATTTCGACGCCGGCATAGGTGGATTTCCCGATCAGGCCACCATTGATCAAGCGGACGTTGGCATGCGGAAGGTCCGTTGATGCTAACGCCGTCGGACAATTCGGAATCATCCCGAGCGCAATCAACGCATAAAGGCTTAGCCTTGGCAGTATCGTTACAAAGGAGGCATATACACGCATGAACATGGTGTGATCATACCGATGACGCGTCCCTAATACCACTGACAAAAAACACATCTTGAATTGACCGATTAAGGTATTAATCTAAGCCTCATGGTTCGATCGTCGCATCCTTCAGCCGCATCCGAATTTTCGTTGAGCGGACAATTATTGGTTGCAATGCCTAGCATTGGCGACTCAAGATTTCATCGCACGGTGATTTACATTTGCAGTCACTCGGATGAAGGCGCCATGGGGCTGGTGATCAATCGTCCAGCGGATGAGATTGCGTTTATCGATTTGCTACGCCAACTTAAAATTCTCTCCGATGTCGGGCAGATCAATCTGCCCGAAAAAGCCCGCGAAATCCAAGTTGTGCATGGCGGTCCGGTTGAAACGAGCCGAGGCTTTGTCTTGCATTCGATGGAGCCTGAGCCCGTGGCGGGCTCGGTTAAAATTGATCGTGATATCAGGCTATCGGCCAATCTCGATATATTGCATGCGATTGCAAAGGGCGATGGCCCCGAACGCGTGGTGTTTGCCTTGGGCTATGCCGGATGGGGAGCCGGTCAATTGGAAACCGAGATCCAACAAAATGGTTGGATTCTGTGTCCGGCATCGGATGATTTATTGTTCGATGATGCGTTTGAAACAAAATATGAGCGCGCGCTCGCCTTGATCGGCGTCGATTTAGGAATGCTATCGGCCGATATTGGCCGCGCCTGATCAGCCTTTGATCAATTTGCGGGTATTGGTCGCGTCCAAGGCCGGGCCAAAGACAGAGCCTTGTCCGAAGGCAATGCCGATTTGCGAAAACTGAATCACATCGGATTCGGTTTCTAACGAATCGGCGACAAGCTCAATATCCATTTCATTCGACAAGGACACGATCGACCGCAATATCGCGGGACGTAGACCCGACGGATCCGAGCGCGTGATCATGCGGGACAGGCGAATGGAATTGAAGGGGAAGCGCTCCAAATAACCAAGCGATGAATAGCCTTGGCCGAAATCACCAACGGCGAGGCCCGTGCCCAAATCGATAAGGCCGTTCAATGTATGGATCGCATGTTCCGGATGATCCATCAAATAGCGCTCTGATAGTTCGATGTGCAGCGATGATTTGGCAACCGTGCTGCGGCTTAAAACAGCCTTCACATCTCTCACAAATTCAGGCCGCTCGAGCATTTGTACCGGAATGGGGAGCGTCGCAAAAAACGGCGGATCAATATCGATGAGCTTATGCCACAGGGTGAGTTCTTGAACGGTGGCTTCCAAAATATAAAGACCAAGCGTGCCAACAAGCTCGGCATTCTCGGCAATTTCCATAAACTCGGTTTGGTTGATCGCGCCATGTTGCGGATGATTCCAAATCGGAATGACTTCAAAGCCTGAAATGGAGCGGTCAGTCAGGCGAACGACGGGACGGAAATTCAGTTCGATTTGATTGCGCCGGATTGAGTCACGCAAATCAATTTCCATAGCCAGACGTTCACTGCCTTGGGCGCGCATGGCGGGGCGGAATACATCGATCCGGTCGCCGCCTAATTTCTTCGCGTGCATCATGGCGATTTCAGCATTGCGTAATAAGAGTTCCGCATGCGTCTCGCTGCGTTGATCGGGCAGGGCAATGCCGATGGAGGCGGTTAAATTGGCTTCGCGCTCGCCAATGGTAATGGGCGTTGCCAGGCTTTTGCGAATGGAATCGACCATGGCCGTAATCGGCCCCGGTTCACGCTCCGACAGTAGCAAGATGGCGAAGCGATCCCCGCCAATGCGTGCCAGCCCATCTTGTGGGCGGATGAGACGCAAGAGCCGCCGTGTGACCGCAAGCAAGAGCGCATCGCCGCTGCTTAATCCAAGCGCTTCATTGGTTTCACGGAACCGATCAAGATCAACGGCCACAACGGTAGGGCGCAACGCTTCGCCTTCGCGCATCAAGGCCAGCATGAGATCAATACGGTCCACCAAAAGGCGTCGATTGGGCAGACCGGTCAGCGTATCGTGAATGGCGTCGTGCAGAAGGCGCTCTTCGGTCATGCGCGTGTCGGTGACATCGGAGAGTGTACCCATCAACCGCAAGACGACGCCATCATCGCCCACAATCGGACGCGCGCGCATGCGGAACCAATGGAAATGGCCGTCATTGGCGCGCAAGCGAAGATCAAGCGACAGACGTCCACGGCGTTGCTGACAGAACCGATCAATCGCAGCGGTAAAGAGATCGCGGTCGGATGGATGAAGGTGATCGATAAAGTCTGACGGCATGCCTTCCAGATAGCCTTTGGAATAGCCGAGAATGGCTTCGGCTTCCGGCCCTATGCGGACATGATCGCGTGCGACATCCCAATCGAAAATAATATCGCCCGCGCCTGTTAACGCCAGTGCTTTGCGCGATGCATCGGTGAGCTCAGCGCCCGCTAATCCGCCACCTGTGAACGCGTGCTGCATTACGGTGAAACCGATCAACATGATGATGAGCACAAGCCCGCCGATGAGCGATTGGGCCGCGAGATCGCTCGTGACTTGACCGATCAGCGTGAAGGCCGCCGCTGTGACCCAACCAAACAAGACGAGCCATGTTGGCACCAATAAAACCGCGCGATCATAACCATGCGTTGCCAGATAAACGATCAATAAAAACCCTGCTGCTGTCACGGCAGCGATCGAGATACGCGCAAGGCCGGAAGCAACCGCGGGATCGATCAGCGCGATGGTTGCAAGACCGCCGAGAAACAGAACCCAAACGGTTGTGATGTGATGGTAACGAATGCGCCAACGTTTCAAATCGAGATAGGCAAAGAGAAACACGAACAGCGTTGAAGCCAAAACCGATTCAGCCAGCGCTCGATAAAGCCGCTCGCCTTCTGGCGTTGTGGAAAATACGGCGGCCATAAAGCCAAAATCAACCGCGACATAGGCCACCACCGCCCATGCGAGAAGCGCTGCGGATGGAAAGATGATGGTGCCGCGAATGAGCGACAAAATCGTTAGAAACAACGCCAAGAGGCCGATAATGCCGGTGATGATGCCGTGATAAAAGGTTAGACCATTGGTCTTTTCTTTATACGCATCGGGTGCCCATAAAGTGAGTTCCGGAAGGGTCACATTGGCGAGTTCGGCCACGAAGGTGACGGCTGCGCCGGGTTCAAGCGTGATTTGAAAAATATCTGCTTCACCGGAAGATTGCCGTTCAGGGCTTGAGCCTTGGCTGGACGTAACATTGGTCAGTCGGCTTGCGCCAAGATCCGGCCAAATAATACCGGAACCGACGAGATGCTGGTGAGGGGCCACGACCCAGCGGGTCAGCGTATCGGTGCCGTCGTTTTTTAACGCAAAAACGATCCAGTCCGACTGGTTGCCTTCATTCTTCGATTTAACCGCGATGCGGCGCACGATGCCGTCAGCCCCGGGAGCGGTTGAAATGAGAATTTCGTCGCCTGCCGAGCGATGGGGATCGATAAAGGGCAAAAGATTGATCGCTTCCGCCTCGGGCGGAACGCGTACCACGTCGACCGCCAAGGCCGCGCGATTACCCATGCAGCACGCAACCAGAAGCGCCAGCACATAAATTAGCCGATAAACCTTCAATGCCGACACTTCCTTGAACCTGAACCCGCTCTATAGCACGTCGGTCTTTGAGATAAAATCATTGGGTTTGACCTTAACGGCCATTCTGCGAGGCCGGAGGATTGGCAAAGGCCGGCCCTTTATCCGATTTCAAGCGGGCATACATCACGTGATCTTCCCACACCCCTGCAATGCAGAGATATTCGCGGGCATAGCCTTCGCGGATGAAATTATTGTTCTCGAGCACGCGAATGGACGCGGTATTGCGCGGAACGCACCCCGCTTCGATCCTTCGGAAGCCCAAAGGCCCAAACGCCTGGCGCAAGGCCAAGGGGACGGCGCGGGTCATAATGCCTTTGCCGGAATGGCGCTGCCCCATCCAATAGCCCATCATTGCGCTTTGTGCGACACCTCGCCGCACATGGCCAAAACTGATGCCTCCCAAGAGGGTGCCCATCTTTTCCTCGAAGATGAAATAGGGATGCAGGAAATCGGGATCGGAATCGTTGAAATAGCGGCGGCGATAGGCGCTGCGCGTTAGATCATCATCGGCCCATTTGGGCTCCCAAGGGATCAGAAAATCCCGGCTTTCGGAGCGCAGCGCGGCCCATTGTTGAAAATCATCCATGGTTGGCGGTCGGATGATCAGGCCAAAGCCACGCTCGGTGCCTCGCTTATCGGGATTTGTAAAGCGATCAAACAGCCCCATTGCGTCGCTCGCTATTAAAGAGGGCTGGTTGACGGTGCGCCGATGCGTGCGGCGATGGCATCAAAGGGCATCAGTTTTTTGATTGGCCCAATGGCGGCAAGCGTTGGCATCGCCGAGACCAGACCTTGGGCCACGCGGCTCACATCGTCGACCGTAATCGCATCGATCGCGCGGATAATTTCGAGACGCGGCAAGACGCGGCCATAGGCCAACATGTGACGGGCCATTTGCTCAGCGCGGCGACCGGGGGATTCAAGCGCTGTCAGCAAGGACATTTTCATTTGCGCTTTGGCACGCGCCACTTCGCTCTCAGTAGGCGAGGCTGCGGCTGCCACAAGCGTGTCCAAAACAACGGGAGCAAATTCGCTTAGTTGCGCGTCACCCGTGCCGCCATAAATGGCGAAGACGCCTGAATCGGAGAAAGGCGAAAAGAAGGAATAGACTTCGTAGCAAAGCCCGCGCTTTTCGCGCACTTCTTGGAAGAGGCGTGAGGACATGCCGCCGCCGAGCAAATTGGAAAACACATGCATGGCGTAATGATCGGGATCGTTCCAGCCTAAGCCTTTGAAACCGAAGACGACGTGGGATTGTTCAAGCTTACGCTGGCGGCGTTGTTCGCCACCGTGATAGGTCGCCGCTTCTGCCTTTGGCGCGGGCGTTTGGCCGAACGAGTCAAAGCGTTTGTTGACGTCTTCAACAATCTGCTCATGTTCAACGGCGCCTGCGGCTGAAACCACCATTGAGGGTGTGCGATAGGTGCGGTCCATAAAGCCCCGCATCGAGGCGCGGTTTTGCGCTTTGACGGTTTTGGGTGTGCCGAGAATACGACGACCAATCGGCGCGCCTGCGTAGGCGGTTTCCATGAACATATCGAACACAACCTCGTCGGGTGTGTCTTCATACGAACCGATCTCTTGAAGGATGACGCCCTTCTCGCGTTTCAATTCAACGGGATCAAAAGACGGGTCGGTTAAAATGTCGGAAATGATATCGAGCGCCAGGCCTGAATCATGCCCCAAGACACGCGAATAATAGGCCGTGTATTCGGTATTGGTTTCGGCGTTCACCTCGCCACCAACGGCCTCGATTTCTTCCGCGATCTGCAATGCGCTGCGGCGGCTGGTGCCTTTGAACGCCATATGCTCGAGAAGATGGGCGAGGCCTTGCTCTTCCGCGTGTTCGTGGCGCGAACCGGCACCGCTCCACACACCAAGCGCGGTTGTGGCTAAGCTCGGCATATGTTCGCTAACGACACGCAACCCGTTGGGAAGCGTTGTAATGCGAACGGCTTCCATCCGATCAATGTCAGACACGCGAGGCGTCTCCTTTGGCGGCGCGCACATGCGCCTTGATAAAATCTTCGACCGTTTTCTGGTCATTGGCAAGACGCGTGAAGCGTTCGGTGCGTTCCAACAAATCGGCAAGATGCGGCGGCAGTGCGGGGCGAATGCCTGTTGCCTTTTCCACCGCATCGAGGAACTTTGCAGGATGTGCGGTGCCTAATACAACCATCGGTGTATTTTTGTCTTTTGCCAGTTCCTGTCGGCCCGCGACAACGCCGATGGCAGTATGCGGATCGAGCAAATAGCTGCTGGTGTCCCAGACCGCTTTCATCTCAGCATCGACTTCTGCTTCGGTAGCAGCAATGCCCGAAAAATCGTGGCGTAAACGATGCAACGCATCCGGCGCGATGGTGAAGGCTTTGGATTGGTTAAGCTGCGCCATCAACGAGCGGATCGCTGCCGGATCCCGACCATGCGCTTCATAGAGCATACGCTCGAAATTCGACGAGATTTGAATATCCATCGAAGGTGACGTGGTAGCCTTTACGCCTGTCATTTCATAACGGCCTGACGCCATGGCACGCGCGAGAATATCATTGTCGTTTGTCGCAATCGTGAGAAGCTTGATCGGCAATCCCATTTGTTTGGCTACCCAGCCTGCCAAAATATCGCCGAAATTTCCGGTTGGAACCGAGAACGAGACTTCGCGGTGCGGGCTACCGAGTGATACGGCAGCGGTGAAGTAATAAACGATCTGGGCAACAATGCGGGCCCAATTGATCGAGTTGACGCCGGATAGCCCCAATTGATCGCGGAAGGCGTGATGGTTGAACATGGCTTTCACAAGCGCCTGACAATCATCGAACGTGCCATCAATGGCAACCGCATGGACATTGTCGGCATTGACCGTTGTCATTTGGCGACGTTGTACTTCGCTAACGCGGCCGTCAGGAAACAGGATCACCATGTCGACGCGCTTCAAGCCCTTGAACGCATCGATCGCGGCGCCGCCCGTATCGCCTGACGTTGCCCCGACAATCGTGGCGCGTTGGCCGCGTTGCTCGAGCACATGATCCATCAAGCGGCCGAGGAGCTGCATGGCGACGTCTTTAAAGGCGAGCGTCGGGCCGTGGAACAGTTCGAGCACAAAGAGATTGTCACCGAGCTGCACGAGCGGGCAAACGGCCTCGTGGCGGAAGGTGCCATAGGCCTCGCGGATCATTGTGCTGAAAGCGGGCTTATCAATATCGTCGGCAAAATGGCCGATAATGCTTTCGGCGACTTCCGCATAGGTGCGGCCTGATAAAGCGGCGATGTCGCTATGGGACAGTTTAGGGAAAGTCGTTGGCCAATAGAGCCCGCCATCGCGTGCAAGACCTGCGAGCAATGCGTCGGAGAAGCCCAGTTCTGGCGCTTCGCCGCGGGTGGAGACGTGGAGCATGCGGGACTTGGTCACGGTCGGGCGTTCCTGATTTAGATGTCGTGGTATAGCCGATTTCGGGCAAATACGAAAAACACACCCGCGAGCCCTAAGGCAAGCGCAAACCACGTGATCGCATATTGCAAATGGTTATTGGCCAATGCCACGATCGTATGGCCACCCTCGGGCCATTGGCCGGGAATAGGTGATTTATCCGCATCGACGATGAAAGGGGCCACACGCTCAATCTGGCGGGCTCGGGCAATCGACAGCGGGTCGATGGTGAAGAAAATGTTTTTGGCGGGCTCGTCCTCGGGCGTGAATGTACCCTTCTTTTCCGGTACGCGCATCAAGCCCGTGAGGGTAATAGCGCCTTGGATCAGTCCTTGAGCGCGTGAGCTTTGGGCGCGGAGTTCTTGGGGAACAAAGCCGCGATTGACGATCACGGTTGATCCGTCTTCCAACACAAACGGCGTTAGAGCGAAAAAGCCTTCGCGTGTATCGCCGCGCACGCCGACCGAAATGAACCCGAAAACGAGCGCTTCTTTATCGTGCTGGAAGCTGCCTTTAAGCGACACACGACGATAATCATACTCGGTTGGTTTAAGGCTTGCCCATTCGGTTTGCGAAGGCAGCGGAACAGGCGCAACGGTCAATGAGGCTTCGATCTGGGCCGTTTGTTGGTCTTTTTCGGTCAGGCGCACAAGCTGCCACGTGCCAAGGCTGATGAGCACGATGAGCGCCAAGAGCGTCAATACACCAGGCAGGATTAAAGAGCGCATCGCAGGTGACATGATTAAAGTTCCAGCCTGCCTTGTTCGGCTTTGTTCCGGAATTGCGAGGCAATGAGAATGCCCTTGAAAGGGCGTATCATGCCAAGACTGACAACCGCCATCAAAGGCAGAAAGATGGCTGCGAGCAGCAATAAAGGCGGCTCGTAATAGGCGTCGGTGAGCAAAGCGGCACCGACCACAATAAAGCCTGCAATCAGCATGATAAAAATGGCCGGACCATCGGCTGAATCGGCGAAGCTATAATCGAGCCCGCAGGACTCGCAGGACGGGGCCAGCGCGATAAACCCTGAGAACAATTTACCCTCGCCACAGCGCGGGCAACGGCCCCGAAGGCCTGCCATCCATCCGCCGCCTTGATGGGAGTGGGGTATTCGGGTCATGCTTTTACGCCTCTTCAAACAAAAAGGGCGGCCGGAGCCGCCCCTTTCAAACCATGTGTTTTGATTAGTGGGGCAGGGCTGCCGCACCCCAATGCGATCCCCAAAGATAGATGGAGATGAAGAGGAACATCCACACCACGTCAACGAAGTGCCAATACCAAGCGGCGAATTCGAAGCCGAGATGCTGTTTTGGCGTGAAGTCGCCATTATAGACGCGCAGCAAGCAGACGGCCAAGAAGATCGTGCCGACGATGACGTGGAAGCCGTGAAAGCCCGTCGCCATGAAGAAGGTTGCGCCGTAAATATTGCCCGCAAAGCCGAAGGCTGCGTGGGTATATTCGTAAGCCTGAACGCCTGTGAAGCAAACGGCGAGAATAACCGTCAGCCAGAGGGCTTGCTTGACGCCGTCACGGTCGTTGTGAAGCAAAGCATGATGTGCCCATGTCACCGTCGTCGACGAGGTGAGCAAAAGAAGCGTATTGATCAGCGGGAAATGCCAAGGGTCGAGCACTTCAACGCCGTGCGGAGGCCAATGGCCGCCGGTGAATTCCAAGCGAAGGAACGACTTGGCTTCATCCGCATAAATGCTCGAGTCAAAGAACGCCCAGAACCAAGCGACGAAGAACATCACTTCGGAAGCAATGAACATGATCATGCCGTAGCGGTGATGCATCTGCACGACGCGGGTGTGATCGCCGCGGACTTGGGCTTCCTTGATCACGTCGGACCACCAAGCTGCCATGGTGTAGAGCACGCCAAGCAAACCGAGGCCGAAGAGAACCGGGCCAGCCTTGAGGCCGCCCATGGCGAGGCCCTTCATGCTCATAATCGCGCCAACCGCCATGATAAAGGCGCTGAGCGAGCCGACAAATGGCCATGGGCTCGGGTCGACAATGTGATAATCGTGGTTCTTGGCGTGGGCGTTTGCCATGGTCTTTAAGTCTCCATTTGGGCTGATCTCGTCAGAGCAGCTTATCGGGTCGTTACAATTGCGGTTTAGTCGTTCCTGTCAACTCTGCAACCGGCTTTTTTGCGGCCTTTGCAGGGAAGAAAGTATAAGAAAGCGTGATTTCATCCAGATTGGCGAGGTCGTGTTCCTTAACGATGGCCGGATCGACGAAAAACACGACCGGAACGTCCAGGCTTTCGCCCGGCTTCAGCTTAAGGTCGCTGAAGCAGAAACATTGCAGCTTGTTGAAATAGGAGCCTGCGAGATCGGGCTGGACGTTATAGGTGGCAACGCCAACCGATTCGGTCGATCCGTGATTTTCAACATGGTAGAAAACAGTCGCGGTTTCGCCGATTTTGATCGAAATCACGGGTTTTTCAGGCTGGAATTTCCAGTTGAGGCCATTTGAGACATTGGCATCGAGGCGGATTTTGATCGTCCGATCCATGACGGAATCGGACGCCGATGTCGCGACCTGCGTAGTGCCGCCATAGCCCGTCACCTTGCAAAACAGGCGATAGAGCGGGGAGGCGGCATAAGCTGCACCCACCATCAAGCCAATCGCAGCGACGCAGGCCACGAGCGTGGCGCGGTTGCGGTTGTTGTGCGATGGCGAAGCCGGTTGTGCCATAGAATTAGAGTTCCCGGTTCCAGACATTGCCGCCGAGCTTGGCGATGGTGACAATGAAAAACAGGATCACCAGCGCACCGAGCACGAGGCCAAGGGCTTTCGAGCGCGCCTTTTGCTTCGCCAGATCTTCCGGCGTGAGCTTTGGCACTTCAGGATAAGGTTGCTCGTTCAAATCAAGTTCCTCCCAATCAACATCGGGATCATCATCGGAACAATCTCTTCGAGGAGAAGGGCTGCGAACAGCACGAACAGATAAAGGATCGATGTTCCAAACAAACGATACGACGCCTTGCGTGCGGCATCGCCTTCACGCTTGCGATAAAGATCATAAGCGAGCCAGATCATGATGCCGCCCGATAGCGCCGAGATGGCGAGATAGATGAGGCTCGTATAGCCAAACAGCGCAGGTGCCATGCCAACAGGGGCCAGCAAGATCGAATAGATCAGGATTTGACGGCGCGTTTCAATACCGCCCGCGATAACGGGAAGCATCGGAACACCGGCGCGCGCATAATCTTTGCTTTTGACAAGCGCGAGCGCCCAGAAATGCGGTGGCGTCCAGATAAAGATGATCAGGAATTGCAGGAAGGTTTCAAGGTTTACCGAACCAGTTACCGCCATATAGCCTATCATCGGAGGGAATGCGCCAGCCGCACCGCCGATAACAATGTTCTGAACCGTCCAATGTTTAAGCCACATCGTGTAAACGACGACGTAGAAGAAGATCGTAAACGCCAAAAAGCCGGCGGCGTACCAATTGGTGATCAGACCTAAAAACAGCACCGAACCGATCGACAGGGTCATGCCGAAAGCGAGCGCTTCACCCGGCGCAATCGCACCTGACGGGATCGGGCGCTTTGCTGTGCGTTCCATCAGTCCGTCGATGGTCGCGTCATACCACATGTTCAGACAGCCGGAGGCTCCGGCACCAATGGCAATGGCAAGGATGCTGGCAAAACCAATGATCGGATTGATCGGTTCATGCGCGGTCAACATGCCGACCAGCGCGGTGAAGATCACGAGTTGCATCACCCGTGGCTTCAAAAGCTCGTAATAATCGCGCGCGGTTCCCTGCGATACAAGCGGGCGAGGCGCTTCTTCATAGAGACGATCGGTGACGAGCGACATAACGGAGCAAACTCCTTGGTGGTCCAAACGGATGAACGACCGGGAATGCCGGTCGTTCACTCAAACGTGATGTTCCTGCCCGGATCAGATGACGCGGGCAGGAATGATTTTAGTGACCGTCGCCCGAAATATGGGGGAGGGTTTCGAACTGGTGGTGCGGAGGAGGCGATGTCAGGCTCCATTCGAGCGTCGTTGCACCTTCGCCCCATGGGCTGTTGGCGGCACGGACAGGGCTCATAAAGGCCTTGAAGATGCCGAAGAAGAAGATCAACAGGCCAAAGGCAAAAATATAGGAGCCGTAGGACGAGATCTTGTTCCAGCCAGCAAACGCTTCAGGATAATCCACATAGTGGCGGGGCATGCCTGCAAGACCCGTAAAGTGCATCGGGAAGAACAGGATGTTTGCGCCGATAAAGGCAACCCAGAAATGCAGCTTGCCAATCCACTCAGGAATGACGCGGCCGCTCATCTTCGGGAACCAGTAATACCATGCGGCGAAGATCGAGAACACAGCACCGAGCGAGAGCACGTAATGGAAGTGGGCCACGACGTAATAGGTGTTGTGCAGGTTACGATCGAGACCAGCGTTGGAAAGCACAACGCCTGTCACGCCACCCACCGTGAACAAGAAGATGAAGCCCATGGCCCAATGCATGGCAGCCGAGAAGCGGATCGAGCCGCCCCACATGGTGGCAATCCACGAGAAGATCTTCACGCCGGTTGGCACCGCAATCACCATCGTGGCGAACACGAAGTAGCGCTGCGTGTTCAGTGCCAGACCTGCGGTGTACATGTGATGCGCCCACACGATAAAGCCAACCGCGCCAATGGCGACCATGGCGTAGGCCATGCCGAGATAGCCGAAGATTGGCTTCTTGGAGAAGGTCGAGATGATGTGGCTGACAATGCCGAAGCCCGGCAAAATCATGATGTACACTTCAGGGTGACCGAAGAACCAGAAGAGATGCTGATAAAGGATCGGGTCGCCGCCATTCGTCGGATCGAAGAAGGAGGTGCCGAAGTTACGATCGGTCAGAAGCATCGTGATCGCGCCAGCAAGCACTGGAAGCGACAAAAGCAACAAGAAAGCGGTGACAAGAAGCGCCCAAGCAAAGAGCGGCATTTTGTGCATCGTCATGCCGGGGGCGCGCATGTTCAAAATCGTGGTGATGAAGTTGATTGCACCAAGGATCGAGGACGCACCGGCCAAATGGAGCGAGAGAATACCGAAATCAAGCGCGGGACCTGGATGACCAGCAACCGAGAGCGGCGGATAAACCGTCCAGCCGCCACCAAACCCGTTCGAGCCCGGTGCACCTTCAACAAACAGCGAGATCAGGAGCAGCGAGAGCGAGGCGGGAAGGAGCCAGAACGAGATATTGTTCATGCGCGGGAACGCCATATCAGGCGCGCCGATCATCAAAGGCACGAACCAGTTGCCATAGCCGCCGATGACGGCCGGCATGACGACGAAGAACACCATGATAAGGCCGTGGCCCGTGACGAACACGTTATAGGTCTGCGGGTTCGAGAAATATTGCAGACCGGGTTCGGCGAGCTCAAGGCGCATCATGATCGAGAGGAAACCGCCGACCAATCCTGCGACAATCGCGAAGATCAGGTACATCGTGCCGATGTCCTTGTGGTTGGTCGACATAACCCAACGACGCCATCCGGTTGGATGATCGGCGTGAGCGTCATGACCGTGAGCGTGATCAGCTGCTGCGTTTGCCATTTTATCTGTTCCCAAGCTTACTTAAAATCCTTTGAAATGGCCCGAATTCGAGCCATTCCGCGGCTTTTTTCTGATTTATTCTGCTGCTACCTGAACTGGTTTAGCGTCGATTTCGGCATATTTCTTTTTAGCGTCAACGAGCCATGCCGCGTATTTTTCGGGGCTTACAATGCGAACCGCAATCGGCATGAAGGCATGGTTAGCGCCACAAAGGCGTGAGCACTGACCGTAATAAATGCCTTCAACATCCGTTTTAAACCAAGTCTGGTTCAAGCGACCAGGAACCGCATCCATACGAACGCCAAAGGATGGAATGGCGAAATTGTGGATGACGTCTTGGCCGACAACCTGAACGACAACCGTTTTGCCGGCTGGAAGAACAAGCTCATTGTCGACGGCGAGAAGGTTGGGTTGATTCGCCTTCTTGGCGCCTTCTGGGTCGAGCATATAGCTGTCATAGCCAAAGCCGCCGCCTTGATCCTGAGGATATTCATACGACCAATACCATTGATGGCCGACCGCCTTGACCGTGATGTCGGCCTTTGGAAGCTCGATCTGCATCTTGAGAAGGCGGAACGACGGGATCGAAATACCAACGAGGATGAGGGCGGGGATCAGCGTCCACGCAATTTCAAGGCCCGTGTGATGCGTCGTCTTGGATGGCACCGGATTGGCCTTTTCATTGAAGCGGACAATCACGATGATGAGCAAAGCCAGCACGAAGAGCGAGATCAGAGCGATCACGATGTTCACGCCGTCATGCATATTGTTCAGGAAGATAGCAGGCTCCGTCACCGGAGTTTGCATTCCTAACTGCCAGGGTGAAGGCTGTCCGGTACCGGCAAAAGCCTCGCTGACAAAGCCGGCTGTGAGGGTTGCTAACGCCGCAGCGCCATTTCTCCAACGGATCATGATCGTCTCTTCTCCTTGAACGCACCTTCGGGCCATGGCACCCCTCAATCCCGGTCAAAACCGTGATTGGATGGGCGCGGTCCGGGACAGCCCGGCAGCAAAGCCCTAATTCCGCCTTCAAAAATCACAAAGACGCTCGAAGCGCAACGTGTCTGATGGGATAAAATGGTGTTTTTAACCCGCGACATGCTGCCTTGCGACAAATAAGGTTACCCGAAGCTTGGGAGATCGTTTGACAGTTAGGCATCGCTCGACGTAGTTCTGGCCCACATTAATATGGGTTCCGGAGTGCCGACAAATGCCCTTTTTCACCCAAATACGGGTCAGTTTGAGCATTATTGCGGCTTTTATGTGCTTTTTATCGCTCAACGACGCGCGCGCCGCGGGTGCGGCCTTTGATCCTGCCGTCAAAGGCGTTTTCGGGGATTGGGCGCTGCGGTGCGAAAGCAATGCGCAAGCCGCAGGCGAGCAATGCGTTCTTGTACAAAATGTCTCCGCTGAAGATCGGCCCAATCTGCAAATGGTGGTCATCGTGCTCAGAAATCCGGCAGGGGGCTATATTTTGCGGGTTGTTGTGCCGCTTGGCGTGATTTTGCCCTCGGGACTTGGGCTGAAAATCGACCGCGCCGATATTGGCCGGACGGGCTTTATGCGGTGTTTGGCCAATGGGTGTTTGGCCGAAGTTGTTATGGATGAGGCGCTGGTTAACCGCTTCAGCACGGGCGATACGGCGCTTTTTGTGGTCTTTCCGGCGCCTGATGACGGGGTGGGCATTCCGATCAAGCTCACGGGCTTTGCCAATGGCTTAGTAAAATTGCAGTAATTGGGCTATAGGGTCGGGCAATCTTGCTTTGAGGGAGCCAAAACATGCGGAATAAATGGATCGAGCCCTTGCGGGCGGTGTGTGTGGTGTTACCCGTTTCCTTGGCATTATCGGCCTGCATGGGGGGCGGAGCCTCGCAAGGCCAAGCCCCTTCGGGTGGCGGGATGTTTTCCGGACTTTTCGGTGCTTCGCCGGCGCCAGCACCTGTCGCAGCGGCGGCTCCTGCTCCGGTGGCCGAGGTCGAGTGCCCTCAGGTCGAGATTCGGGAAGGCGGAGCCACTCTTCGCCAAGGCGACCCGAAATCGGTGAAAGTTCAGTTCACGATTAAAAATGTCGCGCGGGAATGCGCGGCCGCGGGTGATTCGGTGGTGTTTAAAGTAGGCATTGAAGGCTTGGCGCTGATTGGCGCTGCCGGAAAGCCCGGCCCCGCTTCCGCGCCTTTGACCATTACCGTCACGCGGGGCGATAAAGTCGTTGCTACGCGCGCTACGACTGCAAAAGTTATCATCCCAGCCGATGAAGAGCAGGCCCAGTTCCGTATGATTGAAGACGGGATCAAAGTTCCGCCGGGTGTCGGCGATTTGGCCGTGACGGTGGGGTTTAAGGGCTAATAATTTGTCAACACAGGTTGACATGTCGGTTTGGCCGCGTAATCTCAGCGTCGCCGAATGATCCTCGCGGAAGAATCCGGCATCGGGTGCAAGCCCGTTTAGCCGGTGCCGAAGGCGCAACCGCCCCGGAAACGCTCAGGCAAAAGGACCGCGAGGAGCTGGCACTCTGGAAAGTGGATAAGTCCATTCGGGCGTATCCCACCGACGGGCGTAACCCTTGGAGCGCAAAAGCTCCGGCGGGAAATCTCTCAGGTTATAGGACAGAGGGGGCGTTGCACGGATCGTAAAGGTCCGGCTGCGACGTCGTCTATGTTCGGAGCACCTGATGAGCGAGCCTCAAACCGATTCTACCCCTCTTCGCCGTACCCCGTTGCACGATCGCCATGTCAGCCTTGGCGCGCGCATGGTTGGGTTTGCGGGCTATGATATGCCCGTCCAATACAAAGAGGGCATTCTTGCCGAGCATCAATGGACGCGCTCCTATGCGGGCCTGTTTGATGTCTCCCACATGGGACAATGTTTTCTGATCGGCCGTGACCATGAAACAGTGGCGCGCGCGCTTGAAACGCTGATCCCCGCCGATATTCTCAATCTCAAGCCCGGCCAGCAACGCTATTCGCAATTTCTCAATGATGAAGGCGGGGTGCTGGACGATATTATGGTGACGCGTTCGGCTGATCCGGATGAAGACGGCACCTTGATGGTGGTCGTCAATGCCGGATGCAAGGACGCCGATTTTGCGCATCTCAAAGCGCATTTGCCGTCCCATATTAAATTATTGATTGCCGAACATCGTGCTTTGCTTGCTCTACAAGGCCCCGAGGCCGCCGCGGTTTTATCACGCCACTGCAAGGGCGCGGATCACATGGCGTTTATGACGGGGGCATCGACGCTTTTTGATGCGATTCCCGTGCACATTTCACGATCCGGTTATTCGGGTGAAGACGGGTATGAAATTTCGGTTCACGCCGACAAGGTTGCGATCATCAATGAGCGGCTTTTGGCGCATGCGGAAGTCAAACCCATCGGGCTTGGTGCGCGCGATTCGCTGAGGCTTGAAGCGGGCCTATGCCTTTACGGTCACGAGCTTGGTGTCACGACATCACCTGTTGAAGCTTCTATTCAATGGTCGATCCAAAAGCGCCGTCGCGAAGAAGGCGGCTTTCCGGGCTTTGAGCGGGTCAGCCGAGAATTGAAAGAAGGACCGGCACGTAAGCGTGTTGGTCTTTTACCGGAAGGTCGAGCGCCCGCGCGTGAAGGCACCGAAATTACATCCGAAGACGGTGTGAAAATTGGCGTTGTGACATCGGGCGGATTTGGCCCGACGCTCAATGGTCCTTGCGCGATGGGATATGTCGACACGGCGCATTCATCCATTGGTACGAAAGTTCATTTGATGGTGCGCGGAACGGCGATGCCCGCCTCCATTGTGGCGATGCCTTTTGTACCGCATCGCTTTCACCGCAGTTAACTCAATCATAAGAAACGAAAGGAACATCAGATGGGTGAGACAAAATATACGAAAGATCACGAATATATTCGTATGGATGGTGATGTCGCTATTGTCGGCATTTCCGACTATGCACAAAGCCAGTTGGGCGATGTCGTGTTTGTTGAATTGCCGAAGCTTGGCAAGACACTCTCGAAGGGCGATGAAGCAGCCGTTGTTGAAAGCGTAAAGGCGGCAAGCGAGGTTTACGCGCCTGTCTCCGGCGAAGTCGCCGAGATCAATTCGGCGCTTGAGGCGCAGCCTGGGGCCATCAATGAAGATCCTGAAGGATCAGGATGGTTCATGAAGGTGAAACTGTCCGACCCCTCCGAATTGGCGGGCTTGATGAGCGAGGCCGATTACAAAGCTTATCTCGCGTCGATTCACTGAGTATCATTTCGGAGTATACGCTATGCGTTATTTACCGCTAACGTCGGAAGATCGTGCGGGCATGTTGGCTAAAATTGGCGTCGATCAGATTGACGCGCTGTTTGCCGATATTCCTTCGAATAAGCTTTTAAAGCACCTTCCTAAATTGCCTTTGCATAAAGGCGAGTTGGAAGTGGAGCGTCTCATGGGGCGCATGTCTGCCCGCAGTGTGGCAGCATCATCGGTACCGTTTTTTGTGGGTGCCGGTGCGTATAAGCATCACATTCCTGCGACGGTTGATCATTTGATTCAACGCTCGGAATTTTTGACGAGCTACACGCCCTATCAGCCGGAAATCGCGCAAGGGACCTTGCAGTATTTGTTCGAGTTCCAAACGCAAGTGGCGGCGCTCACGGGCATGGATGTGGCCAATGCGTCGATGTATGACGGTTCAACCGGATGCGGCGAAGCGGTGCTGATGGCGCACCGGATTACGAAGCGCAATAAAGCGATTTTATCGGGTGGACTTCATCCGCATTATGCCGATGTGGTACAAACGCTCTCGGATATGGCGCAAGCTGAATGTGTCACGTTGGCGCCAGATGTGGTGGCGAGCGAAGATATTCTTAGCCAAATCGATAACACGGTTTCATGCGTCGTTGTTCAGACGCCTGACTTTTTTGGCAATCTCCGCGACCTTCGTGCGATTGCCGATAAATGCCATGCCAATGGCGCGTTGTTGATTGCGGTATTTACCGAAGTGATGTCGCTGGGTCTCATTACTCCGCCCGGTGAAATGGGCGCAGATATTGTGGTGGGTGAAGGCCAATCGATCGGCAATGCATTGAATTTTGGTGGGCCTTATGTGGGGCTCTTTGCCACTAAATCACAATATGTTCGTCAAATGCCCGGGCGCCTTTGTGGCGAAACGGTGGATGCCGATGGGACGCGCGGCTTTGTGCTCACTTTATCAACGCGCGAACAACATATTCGTCGCGATAAAGCGACGTCGAATATCTGCACCAATTCAGGGCTTTGTACCTTGGCGTTTACGATCCACATGTCCTTGTTGGGGCAGACGGGATTAAAGCGGGTTGCAGAAATTAATCATGCCAATGCGGTTAAACTGGCCGATCAATTAAGCGCCATTAAAGGCTTATCGGTTTTGAACAAAAGCTTCTTCAACGAGTTTGCGGTCCGGTTACCGGGTGATGCGGCGCATCTTGTGGAGCAGCTCGCGTCAAGACATGTCATGGCCGGCGTGCCTGTGTCGCGGCTTTTGCCCGGAGCAGGGCTCGATGATGTGTTGCTTGTTGCCAATACAGAAGTGAACAGTGACGAGGATCGGCAAGCCTTTGTCGAAGCCTTGAAGGAGGTTTTATAATGTTAAACCGTCAAGGACGCCCAACGACGCCGGGTGTAGCAGCCCAGAGCGAGCATCCAACTTTCACCGGCAACAAAGCCCTTTCGCAAATCGAGCCTTTGATTTTTGAAACGGGAAGGCTTGAGACAACGGGTGTTGATTATGAAGCGCCTCAATCCTTCAAGCCGCGCTTAGGCGGTTTAGAGCGTAAAAGCGAAATTGGTTTACCGGGCCTCTCCGAGCCTGAGGCGATGCGACATTATGTGCGGTTGAGCCAGAAAAATTATGGCATTGATACGGGCCTGTTTCCGTTGGGCTCTTGCACGATGAAACATAATCCGCGGTTGAATGAAAAAATCGCGCGTATGCCCGGTTTTAGCGATGTGCATCCGTTGCAACCTGTATCGACCATCCAAGGTGCGTTGGAGGTGATGCACACGCTCTCGCATTGGTTGATGGAATTAACCGGAATGGATGCGGTTGCGCTTTCTCCGAAAGCGGGCGCGCATGGTGAATTGTGTGGGATGATGGCGATTAAAGCTGCGATTGCGGCCAAGGGTGAATCGGCCACGCGTAACGTTGTGTTGGTGCCTGATTCCGCGCATGGCACTAACCCAGCCACGGCGGCGTTGATCCATTTTATCGTCAAGCCTGTGCCGGTGCGGGAGGATGGGACGGTTGATCCTGCCGTTGTTGCATCGCTCGCCGGTCCTGACACGGCGGCGATTATGCTCACCAATCCGAATACCTGCGGATTGTTTGAAAAAGATGTGGTGGCCATTGCCGATGCGATCCATGCGGCGGGCGGATATTTTTATGCGGATGGCGCGAATTTCAACGCGATTGTCGGCAAAGCAAGACCCGGCGATTTGGGCGTGGATGCGATGCATATCAATCTGCACAAAACCTTCTCGACACCGCATGGCGGCGGGGGCCCGGGCGCCGGTCCGGTGGTTCTCTCGGAGCTGCTTGCGCCTTTTGCGCCTGTGCCGTTTGTGCGGCATACGGAGGATGGCTTTGAGCTTGTTGAAAGCGAAACGGATGCCGCAAACCATGGCGCGGATGCGTTTGGCCGGATGACGGCATTTCATGGCCAGATGGGCATGTATGTGCGGGCGCTGTCTTATATGCTTTCGCATGGCGCGGATGGATTGCGGCAGGCGTCCGAAGATGCGGTGCTGAATGCTAATTACGTTCGAGCCTGTTTGGCTGATCTCATGTCGCTGCCCTTCGGCAACAGGCCTTGCATGCATGAAGTGCTGTTTGATGATGCGTGGCTGAAAGATACGGGCGTGACAACGCTCGATTTTGCGAAAGCCATGATCGACGAGGGCTATCATCCCATGACGGTGTATTTCCCGCTTGTGGTGCATGGTGCGATGTTGATTGAGCCAACAGAAAGCGAAAGTCGCGCGTCGCTGGATCTTTTCATCGCAACCCTGCGTGACCTCGCTATGTCGGTAAAACGCGGTGAGACGGAGCGGTTTACAGGCGCGCCCTATCACGCACCGGTACGGCGAATGGATGAGACGCGGGCGGCGAGAAATCCGATCCTGAAATATACACCGCCACAGGCTGCTTTAGAGGCTGCGGAATAGGCGGGTTCAAGCCGCGATGTGGCTTAAACCCGATACACCGATCCACAGCGTGTAAAGGCCAACGAGAATGATCAACGCGCTCGAAAGATAGGGCGCGTTGTCAGCCCATTGGCTGAGGTTTTTGAAGCGGCCCGAGGCGTGGCGGACGCCCAAGGCTGCGGCGGCGCCAACCGTTACCATGGTTACGGCGAGGCCGATTGAAAAGCAGAGCACCAAGAGTGCGCCCATGCTGATTTGTTTCAATTGAAGGCAGATTAACAGAACGGTTACCGATGCCGGGCAGGGAATAAGGCCGCCCGTCAGGCCGAATAAAACGATTTGTCCTGTCGTTGCCGTGCGGCCCGCAAAGCGGCGCTGGATGTCTTCGGCGTGCATACGGGCATGGGCGTCGGAATAGGCGTCTTCCGGCAGCTGGAGGGCTTCGGTGTTTAATGCCGTGGTGCTAACGGCATGATCATGATGACCGTGGGCCCCGTGTGAGCCATGTGAACCGTGGGACCCGTGCGAACCGTGTGAACCATGATGCCCATGTCCGCCGTGATGACCATGATCCTGTGGACGGCGATCCTGCCAGGTGCGCCAGATCATCCATAGCGCGATGGCCAAGATGATCACGCCAGAGGCGATCTGCAAATAGGGCTCGGTGGATTCGGACGTAATGCCTTGGCCAAAATGTAAGCCTGCAAGCGCAATGATCCAGACGATGGCCGTATGCGACAGGGTTGCCGCAAGCCCAAGCAGAATGGCCTGACCGACCGTGCCGCGAACGGCGATAATGAAGGCGGCCATCATGGTTTTGGAATGGCCGGGCTCAAGCCCGTGCAACGCGCCAAGTACTATGGCGCTGGGAATAAAGAGCCATAGGTTTTGGCTGCCGGATTGGATGAGGCTTGCAAGATCGGTCATTGGGGCACCCTAGGCTCAGGACCCATTAATTTTCTTGCGGATCACTCAATTCACTGATTCACTCGTCTTGTCTGGGAGGCTTGACGATGTCTGAT